>ERZ1739052.8-NODE-8-length-32932-cov-10.596070_pt1 | contig 32932 bp, 32 predicted proteins | sample MGYA00581761_ERZ1739052 | MGnify/ENA primary metagenome ERZ1739052 (study PRJEB42929, sample SAMN08275524) | rhizosphere metagenome | isolation source: Rhizospheric soil replicate 1 | host: Colobanthus quitensis and Deschampsia antarctica | place: Antarctica: Devils...
TCCGGGCCCCCGCGGCTCGGTCGCGACGTTCAACGAGCACGCCATCGCCACGCTGGCAACGCTGATCGTGCCGAACATCGCAGACATCTGCGTGATCGATCTCGCGGAACCGGATGGAGCCCTTCGCCGCGCCGCGGTTTCGCATCGCGAGGCAGAGCGCGAACGCGAGTTGGAAACGCGTGTGGGCGAGATCATCCGCGACGTCCCCGAGGCGCTCGCGTTTGTCATCCGCGAGCGGGAGACGCGCATCATCGGCTACGCCTCGTCGCTGCTCGCGTACGCGGGTGTCGCGCCTGAGGAGCAGCGTTCGCTGATGGCGGTGCCGCTGGTCAGCCGCGGGCAGACGATCGGCGTGATCCTGACGGCGGCAGCGGAAGGGACGCTCTTCACGCAGGAGGACGCGGCCCTGGTCAGCGAGTTGTCGCGTCGCGGATCGCTGGCGATCGACAACGCGCGGCTCTATTTCGAATCGCAACAGGCGGTGCACGCGCGCGAGGAGGTGCTGGCGATCGTCTCGCACGACCTCCGCAATCCGCTGAACGCGGTGATGCTGGCCGCGTCGCTGCTGCAGACGTCCGAAAAGATCGCCCCCGACGATTCCGAGCAACTCGAGATCATCGACATCTCCGCGAAACGGATGCAACGGCTGATCGAAGACCTGCTCGACGTGACGCGGCTCGAAGGCGGCAAGCAACTGCCGATCGATCCGGCGCCGCTCGACGTGCAGTCGCTGTTCGAGGAGACGTACGAATTGTTCAAGTCGCAGGCGGTGAGGGGCTCGATCACGCTGCGGTGCAACGCGCCGAAAGACGTCCCGCCGGTGTATGCCGACCGCCATCGCGTACTGCAGGTGCTGTCGAATCTCATCGGCAATGCGATGAAGTTCACGCCGCCCGGCGGGATGATTACGTGCCGTGCGGAATCGGAGGATGGCAAGGTGTTGATCACCGTTGCCGACTCCGGTCCCGGCATCCCGCACGAAAACCTCGGCGATATTTTCAATCCCTACTGGCAGGCCAAGCGCACCGCGCGCCTCGGCGCCGGCCTCGGGCTGCCGATCGCGAAGGGAATCGTGGAGTCGCACGGTGGCAAGATTTGGGTGGAGAGCGAAACGGGAACGGGGACGAAGTTTTTCTTCACGCTTCCCGTGGCGGTCGACGCGCCGGCGCCGGTCAGCGCGCGATGATCGCGACCTGCATCCGTACCGAGGCCAGGTAGCGGTTCTGCACGCGTTTGCGGTAGAGCTTCGTGCGCGTCGTGACGCGTTGGAGGTAGTCGATCGTCTCCGGGTATTGCGGAATGCCGCCGCCGAGGCGCTCGACGGTGCCTTCGCCGGCGTTGTAGGCGGCCAGCGCGATCTTCTCGTCCCCGAAACGATCGACGAGATAGTGCAGATAGCGCGTGCCGGCGGCGATGTTCGCGTGCGGATCGAACGGATCGTGGCAGTGCATGAGGCGCGCGGTCTCAGGAACGATCTGCATGAGGCCTTGCGCAGCTTTTCCGGAGACGAGATGGGGACGGAAGTCGGATTCGGATTCAACGACCGCGGCGATGAGCTCGGGCGATAAGTGATTCCTCAAGGCTTCGCGATAGATGATCGAGCCGTAAGGAACCTCGGCTTCGAAGAACTCTTCCTTGGCGCGATCGAAGGTGAGCGTGTTGACGACTTGATCGGGCTCGATGAACGTGTCACGCACTTTGCGCGATGCGAAGACTTCGAAACTGCGCGAGCCGCTGCCGCTCATCTCGATGGCCTGTTTCGCAAGCGAGGGGAGCGAGACGTTCATCGCTTCCATGCCGATTGCGCAGAATGCGAGCGGCACGGTGACGAACAATGTGACCGCGCGCTTGCGCGCACCGCGGACCGCGCGACGCCACAGCGCGCGTTCGCGCCGTGCATGGCGCTGGCAGGCGCAGATGTCGAAGAAGTCGCGCGGCGGCGTCCAGGTGTAGTCGGCGATGCGGCGTTTCGGCTTCATCTGAGCCCGCCAAAGGGCAAATAACGGACCATGGTTCCCGTCGCCGGCATCAAGTCGTTTGTTCATGGTGAGATAGACTTTCGCGTCATGACCTTCGAAGGCATCGATCGCAGACGTTTTCTGCTGCTTGCCGCCGCTCCGTTGCTCGCCGCGCAGAAAGCGGCCACGCCTCATGTCCGTGAATCGATGCTGCAGATGAATGGGTATGCGGTGAATGCGGAAACGCCGCTCGCGCTGTTGACCGATTACGTGACGCCGAACGAACTTTTTTTCGTCCGCAGCCACTGGATCCCGCGCACGCCCGACCCGAAGAAGTGGAGTCTGACGATCGACGGCGAGGTCGAACGTCCCGCACAGCTTACGCTATCCGATCTGAAAAAACTTCCGCGCGCCGAAGCGACGTGCGTGCTGCAGTGCGCCGGCAATGGGCGCGGACTTTATGTGCCGGCGGTTCCCGGCGTGCAGTGGCGCTACGGCGCCGCCGGCAACGCGCGATGGAGCGGCGTGCGTATGCGCGACGTGCTCGATCGCGCAGGCGTGAAAACGACGGCGAAACATCTGCACGTTTTCGGCAGCGACGATCCGCCCGGCAAGGTGCCGCCGTTCCATCGCAGCATCGAGATGGAGAAAGTGCTCGCCGACGGCATCCTCGCGTTTGCGATGAACGGCGAGCCGCTGCCGGTCGTCCACGGCGCGCCGCTGCGCTTAGTCGTCCCGGGCTGGGCCGGCGATCACTGGATGAAATGGGTGATCCGTCTTTCGCCGCAAGCGGAACCGCAGAAGGGCTTCTACATGGAGACGGCATACCGCTATCCGCTCACCGTCGGTGCGCCGGGCGTGGCGTTCAAACCGGAGGAGATGTCGCCCGTTACGGAGCTGTTCGTGAAGTCGAACATCACGACCGCACCGAAGAAGGCAAAGGGCGGACACGCGTACGAAATCCGCGGCTTTGCATTTTCAGGTTCACCCGACATCACGAAAGTCGACATCAGCGACGATGACGGCGCGACGTGGACCGAGGCAACGCTCGATCCGCGTCACGATCCATACGCGTGGCGGTTCTGGTCGCATCGTTGGACACCATCGCGCGAAGGCGCGGCGCGCATCTTCGCGCGTGCGACCGACAGCCGCGGCAACATTCAGCCACGCGAGGCGGCCTGGAATCAGAGCGGATACCTCCACAACTCCTGGCACTTTGTCGACGTCGAGGTGACGGCATGAAGCGAATGCTGGTGATCGTGTTCGCTCTTGGGCTGGCGGCCGCTTCGACTACGAAAAAATACGATCCATCTCTCCCCATCCTCGGCACGAAGTTCCATTCGCTGCCTGCCGGCAACGGACGCCAACTCGTCGAAACAAGCTGCCTCCCTTGCCATTCGCCCGACATCCTCGTCCAGCAACGGCTGACCGAAAAACAGTGGACGGCGACTGTCGACAAGATGATCCGCTGGGGCGCGGTCATGAAGGACACCGACAAGCCTGCCGTTGTCACGTATCTATCGAAGAACTTCGGCGTGACGAATACGTTCACGCCGCTGAAGACTCGGCCGGTCGGTAACTGACCGATTGCTGGAAGTTCCGCCACGCCCCCTCGGTTCATGCCGCGTGCGGATTACAATGCCGCTCCGTTTTACGGCCCGTTGGGATGAGCCCGGGTCCTGTGCAGCAGGCACACTGAACCTCGTCAGGTCCGGAAGGAAGCAGCGATAAGGTGTTCCCCTGTGTGACACAGTACGGCCTGGGCTCTTCTCAGCGTGTCGCAACGACCGCACTGGTTTTCCTCGCCGCACATCCCTAGACTCCACGCCACATGTCCTATCAGGCGCTCGCGCGCAAATACCGGCCCCAATCCTTCAGCGACGTCATCGGACAGGAGACTGTCGTTCGCACGCTGCAGAACGCGATCGAGGGGCAGCGCATCCATCACGCGTATCTCTTCGCCGGCGTTCGCGGCGTCGGCAAGACGACGGCCGCGCGCATCCTCGCCAAGGCGCTGAACTGCGTCAAAGGTCCGAGCCCCGAGCCGTGCAACGAGTGCACGATCTGCCGCGAGATCACCGAGGGCATCGACATGGACGTGCGCGAGATCGATGCTGCGACCTACACCGGCGTCGACAACATCCGCGAGCTGCGCGACACCACGCAGTTCCAGCCGGCGCGGGACCGCAACCGCATCTTCATCATCGACGAAGCGCACATGCTCTCCACCGGCGCCTGGAACGCGCTGCTGAAAATCCTCGAGGAGCCGCCGCCGCACGTGATCTTCATGTTCGCGACGACGGAGCTCAACAAGGTCCCGCAGACGATCCTCTCGCGCGTGCAGAAGGAGTTGCTGCGCAAGATCACGCTCGACGACCTGATCGCGCGTATCCGGAAGATTGTCGATGCCGAGGGGATCGTGGCGGACGATCGCGCGATCGAGATCATCGCGCGGCGCGGCGAAGGAAGCGTTCGCGACTCGCTGTCGCTGCTCGATCAGGTGATCGCATTCGGCGGGCGTTCCATCACCGCCGCGGACGTCGCCACGGTCCTCGGCCTTTCCGACACGACGTTCTTCGCGCGCATTGCGACGCTGATCGCCGATGGCGATCACGGCGGGATTCTGGAAGCGCTCGATGAGGCGTCGGAGGCCGGACGCGATTTCAAGATGCTGTATCGCGACCTGCTGAGCTTCATACGCAACCTGCTGCTCGTGGCGGGACGCGCGAATGAGTCGATGCTCGCGGTTGCGCCCGAGGATCTGCCGGCCATCCGCACGACGGCGGAGAAGTTCTCATACTCGGAGCTGCTGCGCGTCGCCAACCTCCTGCTGCGCGACGACGAAACGGTCAATCGTGCCGAGCACCAGCGGCTGGCGGTAGAGATCGCGCTGCTGAAGGCGGCGACGTTCCCGCGTTTGCGCGCGGTCGAAGAGGCGCTGGCCGGAGGTGCCGCGATTCCGCAATCTGCGCCTCGCCCTCGCGCGGTCGCGGAACCGAAAGCCGCACCCGCACGTCGCGAAGCGGACCAGGTCTCTTCCGCGAACGCAACGATCGAATCGTTCATTGAACGAGTCCAGAAAGCGCGCCCGCTGATTGGCGGCTACCTCGGCGCGGCAAAATCGCGTCGGCGCGACGGCAACAAGCTGCTGCTGACGTTCGCTGATTCATTCACCGCCGATCAGGTCGGCAACGCCCGCGCGTCGCTCGAAGAGATCGCGGCCGAAGTTTTCGCCGAACCGATGACGATCGACGTAAAGACCGATTCGCCCGCTGCCGACGCGCCCGCGGCGAAATCATCCTCACCTCTTCGCGACGACCCCATCGTTCAGGCATTCCAGAAGCACCTCGGCGCCGATATCGTCGAATCACGAAAGCGTTAAGGGAGAGCTCATGAATCCGAAGCAGTTGATGAAGCAAGTCCAGCAGATGCAGGAACAGATGCAGCAGCGCATGACCGCGCTGAAGGTCGAGGGATCGGCCGGCGGCGGCATGGTCAAGGCGACGATGAACGGATCGAAGGAGTTGCTCGCCATCACCATCGACAAAGAAGCCGTCGATCCCAACGACGTCGAAATGCTGCAGGACCTCGTCGTGGCCGCCGTCAACGAAGCGTCGCGCAAAGTCGATGAGGAAATGGCCAGCAGCGTCGGCGCGATGACGGGCGGGATGAAGATTCCGGGACTCTTCTAGGTTGACTGCTCCTCCACTGGCAAACCTGATCAACGAGCTGTCGCGGCTGCCCGGCGTCGGCGGCAAGTCAGCCTCGCGCATCGCGTACCACATCCTCAAGCGCACCGCGGGCGAGGCGGAAGCGCTCGCGAACGCGATCATCGACGTGAAGTCGAAAATCTTCCGCTGCTCGATCTGCAACAACATGACAGACGTCGAGCCGTGCGCGATCTGCGACGATCCGCGGCGCGACGCCAGCGTGATTTGCGTAGTTGAAGAGGCGTTCAACATCCCCACGATCGAGCAGACCCGCGATTTCCGCGGCCTCTTCCACGTACTCCTCGGCGCGCTCTCGCCGTTGAAGGGTGTCGGTCCGCACGACATCGATGTTGCAGGTCTTCTGAAACGAGTCCAAGCCGGCGGCGTGCGCGAAATCATCGTCGCGACGAATCCGAACGTTGAGGGTGAAGCGACCGCGCTCTACCTCGCTCAACAGCTCCGTCCACTCGATGTGAAAACCACGCGCCTCGCCTTCGGATTGCCCGTCGGCGGCGACCTCGAATACGCCGATCAGGTCACGATGGCCAAGGCGCTGGAAGGACGGCGGGAGATTTGAAGGTTGAAAGCCTGCTCTTCGCGGGCAGATCTAGGTCAGGTATCTCGGAGCTGTTCCACAGCAAACCGGCAAGGTATTCGGCTAAATCGTCGACATTAAAATGGCCGTTCTCCCAGTGTCGATCGGCAGCCGGAAGCGCGGCGTAGTATGGCTCGGGATTTTCGCGAATACGCTCAGAGACTATCTTCTTGCCAGGAAGTAAGCCTCCCTGCCGGATGCACATTGGAAGATAGCAAGCTGCTCGCGCGGTGCGGCCGTTTCCTTCGACAAACGGAATTTGTCGACGGGATCGAGATCGCTGGACACGAAGTGTGGAAAGAATAGCAGAACTGCCGCACGCTACAATCGGCCCGTGAGTCGCGCCAAACGTCGTGCGAGGAGGCGCCATGACAACCCTCATCAAAAACGGCCGCATCGTCACTGCGGTCGATGACTACAACGCGGACATCCTCATCGATGGCGGGACCATCGTCACGATCGGGAAGTCGATCGACGCGAATGCCGACAAGGTCATCGACGCCAAGGGTCGCCTCGTCATCCCGGGCGGGATCGATCCGCATACGCATATGGAGCTGCCGTTTGGCGGGACCTCCGCGTCGGACACGTTCGAGACCGGCACCATCGCCGCAGCGTACGGCGGGACCACCACCATCATCGACTTTGCGGTGCAGTACAAGGGGCAGTCGCTGAAGCAGGCGGTCGATGCGTGGCATGCGAAGGCCGATGGCAAGACGTCGATCGATTACGGCTTCCATCTCATCTGCACCGATCTGCCGGACGAGCGGCTGCCGGAGATGAGGTCGATGATCGATGAGGGGGTGTCGAGTTTCAAGCTGTTCATGGCGTATCCGGGAGTGTTTCTGGTTGATGACGCCACGATCTTCAAAGCCATGGGGATGGCCGGCGAGAACGGTGGGCTGATCTGCATGCATGCGGAGAACGGCGTCGTCATCGACGCCATCGTCAAGAAGGCGCTGGCGGAGGGCAAGACGGCGCCGAAGTATCACGCTCTGACGCGGCCGACCAAGGCCGAGGCCGAGGGGGTGCATCGGGCCATTGCGCTGGCGGAGATGGCCGAGTCGTCGGTCTATATCGTCCACCTCAGTTGCGACGACTCGCTGCAGGAGGTCACACGCGCGCGCGACATGGGCATCAACGCGTACGCGGAGACGTGTCCGCAGTATCTCTTCCTCGACTACAGCGTGTACGAGCAGCCGGGATTCGAGGGAGCGAAGTATGTGATGACGCCGCCCATTCGCGAGAAGTGGAACCAGGAGGCGCTGTGGCGCGGGCTGAAGTTCAACGACCTGCAGGTGGTTGCGACCGATCATTGTCCGTTCTGCATGAAGGAGCAGAAGGAGTTGGGGAAGAACGACTTCTCGAAGATTCCGAACGGCGGTCCGGGCGTGGAAGAGCGGATGTCGCTTATCTACAACGGCGGTGTCGCTCAGGGCCGCATTTCACTCAATCGTTTCGTAGAGATCACCTCGACCGCGGCGGCGAAGATCTTCGGACTCTTCCCCAGGAAGGGGACGATCGCCGTCGGTAGCGACGCCGACATCGTCATCTTCGATCCGAATGAAGAGAGGACCATCAGCGCGAAGACACATCACATGAACGTCGACTACTCCTGCTACGAGGGATTCAAAGTCCGCGGGGTGACGAAGACGGTCCTTTCGCGCGGAGACCTCGTCATCGAGGAAGGAGAGTACGTCGGCAAACCGGGGAAGGGCCAGTTCCTGAAACGCGGACAAGCGTTCTCACCGCGGTGAAACAGGGACGAGGGACGAGGGACGAGGGAAAAGCCAGTTCCTGAAACGCGGGCAAGCGTTTTCACCGCGGTGAAACAGGGACGAGGGAAAAGCGATGGCGCGCGGTGGGTTCGAGGATCTGTTCGTGTGGCAGAAAAGTATGAGCCTCGTCACGAACGTGTACTCACTGACGCGCAGCTTCCCTTCGGACGAACGATTTGGACTTACCTCGCAGATGAGACGTGCGGCAGTTTCTATCCCGTCTAACATTGCCGAGGGCCATGCCCGCCACACGACCAAAGAGTACGTGCTGTTTGTTTCTCACGCCGAGGGTTCAACGGCGGAACTGCAGACGCAGCTACGGATTGCGATTGACCTCGGCTACTGTGTGCCGGAAGTTGCGGGCGTAGTCTTCGACCAAATTGCTGAGATCAGAAAAATGCTGAACGCACTCCGGAGAGAGCTGAATGCGCGAATCGCACGAACCTGATTCCCTCGTCCCTCGTCCCTCGTCCCTGGTTCACCACGCCGACGGACGTGTCGAGCTGCGCTCCGACGAAGGCATCCGCACCAGCGCGCTGTACAACCACGACCTCGCGCCGGTGCCGGTCAGCCAGCGCAACTGGACGACCTATAACTACGCCGCGCTCTGGATTGCCATGGCGCACTGCATCCCGACGTACATGATGTCGTCGGGTCTCATTGGCGCCGGGATGAACTGGTGGCAGGCGCTGGTCACGATCCTGGTCGGCAACACCATCGTGCTCGTCCCGATCCTGCTCAACTCGCACGCCGGGACGAAGTACGGCATCCCCTTTCCCGTCTTCGCGCGCGCCAGCTACGGAACGATTGGCTCCAACCTGCCCGCGCTGATGCGAGCGATCGTCGCCTGCGGCTGGTTCGGGATTCAGGCCTGGATCGGCGGCGAAGCGCTGCACACCTTCTTCACCTCGATCTTCCACGGTTGGCCGGCACTGCTCGGCAACTTTGCCGGCCATCCAACCACCGAGTGGATCTCGTTCCTCCTCTTCTGGGCGCTGAATATCCTGATCATCTATCGCGGCATGGACCTTCTTCGCCGCTTTGAAAACTGGGCCGCGCCGTTTGTCCTGGTGATGACCGCGCTCCTCCTCGGATGGGCGGTCTGGCGCGCGCACGGCCTCGGCTATCTGCTTCATGAGAAAGGGAAGTTCGAGACGTGGGCACAGTTCCGGCCGATCTTCATTCCATCGCTGACGGCGATGATCGGCTTCTGGGCCACGCTCTCGCTCAACATGCCCGACTTCACCCGCTTCGGCCGCAGCCAGCGCGAGCAGGCCATCGGTCAAACCGTAGCGCTGCCGACGACGATGACCGTCTTTGCGGCGATGGGCGTGATCATCACCTCTGCCGCGCTGGTCATCTACCCGACCATGAGCGTGAACGAGTTGTGGGATCCTCTGAAACTCGTCGCTCAATTCAAACAGCCGCTGGTGATTGCCATCTCGATGTTCACGGTCGTCATCGCCACGCTCTCCGTCAACATCGCCGCGAACGTCGTCTCGCCCGCGAACGACTTCGCCAACGCCTTCCCGAAATGGATCTCGTTCCGCACGGGCGGCTTGATCACCGGCCTCCTCGCGATCGCGATGCAGCCGTGGCGCCTGCTCGCCGATCCTTCCGGCTACATCTTCACCTGGCTCCTCGGCTACTCCGGCGGCCTCGGATCGATCGGCGGCGTGATGATCGTCGACTACTGGATCGTGCGAAAGAAGCAGCTTGCGCTCGGCGATCTCTATCGCACCGACGGCATCTATCGCTACACCGCCGGCTGGAACTGGCGCGCCGTTTTCGCGACCGTTCTCGGCTGCGTCGCAGCATGGATCGGCCTCGTCGTCCCGGCGCTCCGCCCGCTTTATGACTACGCATGGTTCGTCGGCTTCGGCGTCGCCGCGATCACGCATCTCGTCCTAATGAAAGTCTTCCGTCCGCGCGACCTCGTCGACGCGGAGCCGGCTGCCGCGTAGGGACCCGGTGACGATCTCCAACTTCTTCCGAAAGCTGTTTGGCTTTCTCCTGCCGGCAGCGAAATACGCCGAGCCGGTAACGGTCATCGAGGTTGCGGGCGTCGAAGTGCCTGGACCCAAACAGCCTCCGACCGAACCCGAACCGCTGCCCGATTCCGATCCGGAGCCGGTGCCGATCACGGAACCCGAGCCGATTCCGCAGCCGGAACCGGCGCCTCCTCCGCCCGAACCGCCGCCGACGATCATCGTCGCCGATGAGCGCCCGCGTGAAAATGAGATAATCACCAACCCCAAATCGGAGAAAAAACGCATGTCCCGAATCGTCAAAGGTGGTTTGATCCAGACATCCCTCGCTTGCGATACGAGCGAATCGCTCGAAACGATTCGCATCGCGCAGACCGAGCGCACGCTCAAGTACATCGACCAGGCCGGCGCCGAGGGCGTTCAGGTGCTGTGCATGCAGGAGATTTTCACCGGACCGTATTTCTGCGCCGAGCAGACCACGCGCTGGTACGACTCCACCGAGAAAATCCCCGACGGGCCCACCACGAAGCTGATGCAGGAGTACGCCAAGAAGTACAGCATGGTCATCGTCGTGCCCTTGTATGAAGTTGAAGAGACCGGCGTTTACTACAACACCGCCGCGGTGATCGACGCCGACGGCAAGTACCTCGGCAAGTACCGCAAGAACCACATCCCGCACGTCGCCCCTGGCTTCTGGGAGAAGTTCTACTTCCGTCCCGGCAACCTCGGATACCCGGTCTTCGACACGGCGTACGCGAAGGTCGGCGTCTACATCTGCTACGACCGTCACTTCCCCGAAGGCGCGCGCGAACTTGGTTTGGCGGGAGCGGAAATCGTGATGAATCCCTCGGCCACGGTGGCCGGACTTTCCGAATATCTCTGGAAGCTCGAGCAGCCGGCGCACGCCGTCGCCAACGGCTACTTCGTCGGCGCGATCAACCGCGTCGGTTTCGAAGCGCCGTGGAACATCGGAGAGTTTTACGGACAGAGCTACTTCTGTGATCCGCGCGGCCAGATGCTCGCCGTCGGCCCGCGCGATCAGGACGCGCTCGTCACCGCGGACCTCGACATGGACAAGATCCGCGAAGTCCGCAACACGTGGCAGTTCTACCGCGATCGCAGGCCGGAGACGTATAACGGGATTGTTCGGTTGTAGCCCCACTGTGCGCGATCACATCCTCATCAATATCAACGGAACGACGCATCGCATTGAAGGCGATGAGTCATTCCAGACCCTCGCGAACTATCTCCGCCAGGACGTCGCCGCGACTGGGACGAAGATCGTCTGTGAAGAGGGAGATTGCGGAGCATGCACGGTGCTCACCCGGCGTTCGGTTGATGCTGACTACCGTCCAGTCAATTCGTGCATCCTGAATCTGGCGCAGCTCGACGGCACATCCATCGTGACCGTCGAAGGATTGTCACGCGGAGACGCGGAGACGCGGAGAAAAGCCGATCCCCTCCGCGTCTCCGCGCCTCCGCGTGAAACCGTTCTCCATCCCGTTCAAACGGCAATGGTCCAATGTCACGGCGCCCAATGCGGCTACTGCACGCCCGGATTCGTAGTCGCGATGGCCGGGATGTTCGAAGTCTGTGATCGCGTGAACGAGAAGCAGGTCCGCGACGGACTCACCGGAAACCTCTGCCGCTGCACCGGCTACGAGCCGATCATCAAAGCCGCGCTGGCAGTCGATGGCAGCTCGTCGATGAAGATGCGCGATCGCTATCCGGCGCTGCCCGATGCGAACGACTCCGTCACCGTCGGCAACTTCTGCGCGCCGGCCACACTCGATGAAGCGATTCGCTTCAAACGCGATCATCCCGGCTGCACGATTGTCCAGGGCGGCACCGACGTCGGCGTCTGGGTCAACAAGCGCAACTACGCCGCGCCAGCGATGCTGTCGTTGGCGAAGATCGCGGCGCTGAGCGAACTGCGCGAGGAAGACGGCACGATCGTCGTTGGCGCGAACACGAGCCTCGCCGATTTCGAAACATTCATCGCCGACCGCATCCCCGAACTGGCGAAGATCATGGCCATCTTCGGTTCGCCGCAGATCAAGAATGCCGGAACGCTGATCGGCAACATCGCCAACGGATCGCCGATCGGCGACACGCTGCCGTACCTGTTCATCGCTGGCGCGATGCTGGAGATGAACAACGGCACCCGCACCGTCCCCATCGATCGCTTTTACCTCGGCTACCGCAAATTCGATCTGCAGCCGGACGAAATCATCACGCGCGTCCGCATCGGCATTGTCCGCGACACGCTCAAACTCTACAAAGTCTCGCGCCGCAAAGACCTCGACATCTCCGCCTTCACCGCCGCCATCCGCCTGGCCATGACCGGAGACCGCATCGACCGCGCCGGCATCGCCTACGGTGGCGTTGCACCAACGGTGATCCGCCTCCCGCGCACCGAGGCGTTCCTGCAAGGCAAGGCCGCAACGCTGGAGACGTTCGAACACGCCGGCCACATCGCTCGCGACGAAATCAAGCCGATCAGCGACGTCCGCGGCTCCGCCGATTACCGCTTGCAGTTGGCCGAAAACATCATGGCCAAGTTCTGGTACGAGGTGTTTGGGAAGCGTCTGCCACGGCTTGCCCACGCGTAGAAATTACGGCGAAGATAGGCGGGACATTCTCCAGAAGACACGCTTGGCCTCGTCGCCACCAGCCGGATAATCGGCATGAGGGTACGGATCAAATCCTGTAGTTTCCCGTCATCCTCGACGATCAGGATTGCGCATCGTGGATCGCTCATGAAGACCGATCGGGCGCGCCGCCTATTTGTCCGCTTTGTCGATAACGAGCTTCTGCTTGCCTTCGCAGGTGATCAGCTTTCCGGTGACGTTGACCATGCCCGCGGAAGCGAGCTTCGGCACGTCGGCTTTGCTCATCTCACAAACAGCGTACGTGGACTTCGCGGTTTTGAACGTGCAGTCATCGCCTTTGCACGCGACGATGCCGCTGAGGCTCACCGGCTTCCCTTTGGATTTCATTTCACAGCTCTTGCCTTCGCCGGCGAGAAGGGTTGAGGCGGCGAGGGTGAGTGCGCAAGCGAGAATCAGTTTCTTCATGATGGCTCCTTATGTTGAGACGGTGATTCTAGATCACTCGATCCGATTTCCGGGCGCGTTCGCGCCGTTCCGGGATTTTCCTGCAACCGCACAATATGCCGATGAATCCGAGCGATGTCCGGACGTGGGCTGCGAATCATCAGGCCGCGGAAGCTCGGCAGGCCGCGGAAGCGCGCCGGAATCCGATGAGCGCCGACGAGGCGTTCGCTTCCGCCCTCGCGCTGCTGGTTTTTGACGAAAGGATCAACGGCTCGCCGTTCGATCGATACGATCCGGTGTCTGCGCGCGAAGATGAAAAGATGTGGAACGCGTGGGCCAGGCTCCGCCAACGGTGGCGCCGTGCCGGCTGACGCGCTCCTTACCTCCGCGTCCACGGAACGTCGGCCACACCGTTCTTTTGATTCGCGAAGCGCGCGGCGACGAACAGGAAATCGGAGAGCCGGTTGAGGTACGTGATCGACGCCTTCGTCGCGTCATCGTCATCGTTCAGCGACACGACCAGCCGCTCCGCGCGGCGGCAGACCGTCCGCGCGATGTGAAGCTGCGCCGCTGCGAGAGTGCCGCCGGGCAGGATGAACGTCTTCAGCGGCGAGAGCTCCGATTCCATCGCGTCGATGTCGCGTTCCAGCGACGTCACGCGTTCCGCCGGCGGTCCGGCGAAGCGCGACGTGCCTGGCGACGCGAGGTGCGCGCCGATGTCGAAGAGATCGGACTGGATCGCGTGAAACTGTCCATCGAGCGATAACGACGGCCAGCTCGCGCGGGCCACGCCGAGGACGGAGTTCAGTTCGTCGATCGTGCCGTAGGCTTCGATGCGCGCATCATCCTTCCGAACGCGCGCGCCACCGAAGAGCGACGTTTCACCAGTGTCGCCAGTGCGGGTGTAGATCTTCACTCCGCGCCTCCGCGTGAACTACGCCTCGGCTTCGAGCTGCCGAATCCGCTCCTTCACCACCATCTCGGCGAGGTCGGGAATCACTTCCCAGGCGATGTTGCGCACCACCTGCTCCGACATCAACTGCACGACCCGGCGAGCGATGCGATCGACCTGCTCTTCGGTGAGATCGGTGATCTGCGGATTGACGTCATCCGTGATCTGCGGGTTTACGTCGTCCGGGATCTGCGAGTTCACGACGTCATCCGTGATCTGGCTATTGACCGCCGTGTCGGGTGTTACCTCCGGCGTTTCCTCGGCGGCGAACGGCGATTCTGTTTGCTCGGTCGCGGCGAACGGGTCGGTGGCCGGAGCCCAGGCCGGCTCGCTCGACGCGGGCTCTGCAGCCATCTGCTCCATCTCTTCGAAACTCATCCGCGGGAACGCACGCGTTTCACCGCCAAAGGCTGCCGGCGTTTCATCCCACGGCGATGCTTCCGGCTCTGAGGCGGGCGCGCCGAGCGTTTCGAATGGCGGCGGCTCGGACGGCTGCGGTGGCTCGGCCATCTGCCGCATCTCTTCGAAACTCATCTTCGGAATCGCGCGCGTGGCGTTGTCTTCCTGTTGCGGCTCGTCCCACGGCGATGCCTCGGGAGCGGCCGGCGGAGAAGGTGGTTCATCAAATGCCGGCGTCGGTTCGAACGACGGCTGCGACGCCGACGCCATCTGCTCCATCTCTTCGAAACTCATCCGCGGAAATGCGCGCGTCTCGCCGCCGAATGCTGCCGGCGTCTCATCCCACGGCGATGTCTCCGGTTCGAGCACCGGCTCCGGCATCGCCGGCTGCGGCGCAGTCGTCGGCGCTTCGGGCTCGTGCGCCATCTGCTGCGTCTCTTCGAAACTCATTCGCGGAAACGCGCGCGTCTCTCCGCCGAATGCAGGCTCGCCCGGCGTGTCGAACGGCATATCGGACGCGAACGACGGCGTGGCGGCCGGAGCAGCATTGAAGATGTCCGTGTCGTGCGTGAACGGATCGGAAGAAGCGGACGGCGCATCGGTGAACAGCGCGGCAGGCTCCGGCTCCGCGGCTGGCGCATTCTGACTCTGCTGGATCAGCTCTTCGACCTTGTGAATGAGGCTTTGCGACTCGAACGGCTTCGTCACCACTGCATCGCAGCCGGCCTTGTCGGCGCGATCGGGATCGAACGGCTCGAACGTCCCGGTCAGCAGGATCACCGGGATGTTGCGGAACTCGGGATGCGACTTCACGTACTCGCAAACTTCGTAGCCGTTCTTCTCCGGCATGATGATGTCGGAAAGGATGATGTCCGGCCGCATCTCCGCCAGTTTCTGGATCGCCTTGGCCCCGTTGTTGACCGCGGTCACCTCGTAGTCGCCGTCGGAAAACGTCAGCTCGACGACTTTCTGAATGGTGATGCTGTCATCCGCGAGGAGGATTTTCTTCGCCATGGGATTCACTCCGATTGGATTTCCGGGAACTGTAGCAGTTACGCGGGATGCTGCTGCTTCTCGCGTTTGAAGACCATGCCGATGTGATCGGTTGCACCGGTCTTGAAGTTGATCGAGGTGATGCTGACCAGTTCCCAGCCGTCGTCGCCGAGGCGGTTCAACTCCTCGGCGCGCCGCGGATCCATCGAGTAATTCTCCGACCGGACGTTGATGATCTTGTACTCCCAGGTCTTCATGGGTCCGCCCCTCCCAAGTGCTGAACGCTAAGGGCGAAAGTGTAGCAGTTTCGCGTATGGGAGTCGGGAGTCGGGTGTCGGGTGTCGGAAAGAACGTGGGTTTTGATATGGTCGCGCCCTGCGAGTCCGAGCCGGAAGTCGTCAGTTGGAGGCAAGTTCTCCGACTCCCGACCCACGACTCCCGACCCACGCTTCACATCATGCCCGACCGCCCCTTTCTCATCCTCATCGTGCTCGACGGCTTTGGTTGCCGCAAAGAAACCGAATCGAACGCGATCGCCGAGGCCGACACGCCGCGCTTCGACCGGCTCTTTCGCGAAAGTGCATGGACGACGCTCGAGGCCTCGGGGCGCGCCGTCGGTCTGCCGCGAAATCAAATGGGGAACTCCGAGGTCGGACATCTCAATATCGGAGCGGGACGAATCGTCGATCAGGACATCGTGCGCATTGGCAAGGTCGTGTCGCGCCACGAACTGGAAGCGAATCAAACGCTCGTCGATGCCGTGAAACAAGCCGGCGCGATTCACTTCGCAGGATTGCTTTCCGACGGTGGCGTGCATTCGATGCAGACTCACCTCCACGGCCTGATCGATGCCGCGATCAACCTCGGACCGTCGAAAGTGCAGGACGTCTTCATCCACGCCATTCTCGACGGCCGCGACACACCGCCGAAGTCTGCCGAGAAGTACCTCGGCAATCTCCTCGCGCACATTGAGAACAAGCCGCAGGTGCATCTCGCCACCGTCATCGGCCGCTACTTCACGATGGACCGCGACAAACGGTGGGATCGCGTGCAGCGCGGCTACGACCTGATGACGCTCGGCGTCGGCACGCAGACCAAGGACCCGCTGGAGACGCTGCGCCGTTTCTACGAGCAGAACGTGACCGACGAATTCGTCGAACCGATCGCGGTGCTGACGCCCGAGGGCGCGCACCTCGGACGCATCGAAGACGACGACACCGTCGTCTTCTTCAATTTCCGCGCGGATCGGATGCGCCAGATCGTGACGGCGTTCAAGGATGATGATTTCGACGGCTTCCATCGCGCAGTGCAGCCGAAGGCGCATCTCGTCACGATGAATTCGTACCGCGAAGACTGGACGCTTCCCGTCCTCTTCCCGCCGCAGGAAGTCCGGAACCACCTCGGCGAAGCCCTTTCGCACGCCGGCCTGAAACAACTCCGCATCGCCGAAACCGAAAAGTACGCGCACGTCACATTCTTCTTCAATGGCGGTTCCGATACGAAATCGCCGGGCGAGGAACGCATTCTCGTCCCGTCGCCGAAAGTGGCGACGTACGATCTGAAGCCGGAGATGTCGGTCTTCGAGCTGTCCGACAAAGTCGTGGACGCGATCGCGTCGAAGAAATTCGACGTCATCATCATGAACATCGCCAATCCGGACATGGTCGGGCACACCGGCGTGATGAAGGCCGCGGTCGAAGCCGTGCACGATACGGATATCGCCGTCGATAGGATTCTTAAGTCTGTTGACAAGATCGACGGCATTGCGCTCATCACCGCCGATCACGGCAACGCGGAGCTGATGTTCGATCCCGCCACGAATCAGCCGCACACTGCCCATACGACGAATCCCGTTCCGCTGATCCTCGTCGACGCGAAGAAACGCTTCGGCTCACTCCGCGACGGCGGCTCGCTACAGAATGTCGCGCCGACGATGCTCGACATCCTCGGCATCGACAAGCCGGCAGAGATGACGGGTGAGTCGTTGCTGGAACGGAGTAACCCTTGATCCTCGAACAGATCACCGAGCAACTTACCGAAACGCTGACCAGCCGCGTGCTGACGCTCTTCGGCCACGCCATCGACCGCGTCGTGCTGCAAGCGCCGCCGCGCCTGGCCATGGGCGACCTCGCAACGCCGCTCTGTCTCGAACTTGCGAAAGCGCTCAAACGAAAGCCGCGCGAACTCGCCGAGGCGATGGTCAACGGCTTCGCGCTGCCGATGTTCGTGCAGTCGGTGACCGTCGAAGGCGCCGGCTACCTCAACTTCCGTTTCGACCGCGGCGCGTTCACCGCGGCGCACATCGGCAACGTGATGGCGCCGGCAGCGCCGACCGGCGAGCGCGTCATCGTCGAGCACACCAACATCAATCCCAACAAAGCCGCGCACATCGGCCACCTTCGCAACGCCGTCCTCGGCGACACCTACGTCCGCTGCATGAAGTGGCTCGGCCATCGCGTCGAAACGCAGAACTACATCGACGACACCGGCGTGCAGGTGGCCGACGTCGTCGTGGCCTTCCAGCATCTCGAGCCGAAGTCGCTGGCCGAGGTGCGAGCGATGATTGAGGATCCGAGCCTACGGTTCGACTACTACTGCTGGGACGTCTACTCGAAGATGGCCGCGTACTACGCAGCCAATCCCGAAGCGCAGCAGTGGCGGCGCGACACGCTGCACGCGATCGAGAAGCATGAAGGCGACACGTTCGAGTTCGCCTCGACGATCGCCCGCGCCATCGTGAAGCGCCACATCGCAACCATGCTCCGCCTCGGCATCACCTACGACCTGCTGCCGAAAGAGTCGGACATCATCGCGCTCCACTTCTGGGACCGTGCATTCGAACTCTTGAAAGCCAGCGGCGCGGTCATCCAGGAGACGGAAGGCAAACATAAAGACTGCTGGGTGATGAAGCTCGACGAGAGCGCCGAGTTCGAAGGGATGAACGAGCCGGACAAGATCCTGGTCCGCTCCAACGGCACGGTCACCTACACCGGCAAAGACATCGCCTACCAGCTCTGGAAGTTCGGCCTGCTCGACCGCACCTTCAACTTCCGCAAATTCTCGACGTACGACGACGGCCACATCCTCTGGGAGACGACGTCCGGCGACGGCGATTCGAATGCTCCACGCTTCGGCGGTGCACAAAAAGTGGTCAATGTCATTGACGTCCGCCAGTCGTACCTCCAGAAGGTGGTCAAGGAAGGCGTCCGCCAACTCGGCCACGTTCGCGAAGCGGAGAACTCGATCCACTACTCGTACGAAATGGTCGCGCTCACGCCGGCCACGGCCAAGGCGCTCGGCATCGAGGTGTCGGAGGAAGATTCGAAGAAGCCCTACATCGAAATGTCCGGCCGCAAAGGCCTCGGCGTAAAGGCCGACGATCTGATCGAGGCGCTGCAATCGAAAGCCGCGGAATCGGTTCGCGAAGGTAGCAAGCGCGAGGGTTTGTCTGAAGACGGCATTGAGCAACTCGGCCGCGAAATCTCGGTGGCCGCTCTCCGCTACTTCATGCTCAAGTACGGCCGCAACAAAGTCATCGCCTTCGATTTCAACGAAGCGCTCACCTTCGAAGGCGATTCCGGCCCCTACCTGCAGTACTCGACCGTCCGCGTCGAAAACATCTTCCGGAAGATGATCGAGCGCGGCGTGGAATCGAAGCTCGACCCCAATTCACTCGACGCGCTGACGCTCAACGAAGGGCTCACCGACGAGATGTGGGAGCTGGTCCGGCTGAGCGCCGAACTGCCATCCGCGATCCGCCGTGCCACCGACGCGCTGGAGCTGTCGATCATCACGCACGACCTCTTCGTCCTGGCGCAAAAGTTCAACAGCTTCTACCACAAGTACCCGATCCTCAATGAGAAGGACCCCGCCGAACGCCAGCGCCGCGCGGTGTGCGCCGAGGTGTTCCGCCAGACGATGCGCGCGACGCTGGGATTGCTCGGGATTCCGGTGCCGGAGCGGATGTAGGCTGAGAATCGATTTCGACCCTCTGCTACACTCCACACTGCGGCGCGTCCAATCGCCGCACTTACACATCATGCGATTCGATCTACAGGACGTAGCGTTGCGGACGCTGATCCTTGTCGCGGGCGGACTCGCGGCTCTCCTCCTTGCGCTCAAAGGGCAGGGGCAAACCCTTCCCGCGCTCGCGGTAGGGGGCACGCTCGGGGCCTGCGTGATGGCGCGGTTCGGGCCTAGCGCTTCCTAGGCGCTGGGCCCTAGGCTTCGCCTGCGCGGCGGACGTTTTCGGCCTGGAGTCCTTTCGGACCCTGCTTCACGTCGAACTCCACGCTTTCGCCTTCATTCAATGTGCGATAGCCCTGCGCCTGGATGGCGCTGTGATGCACGAACACGTCTTCTCCCGTGTCGCGTTTGATGAATCCAAAACCCTTATCGTTGTTGAACCATTTGACTGTACCAACCTCGGCCATTTCAACCTCCGGCCTGGTTCGCGGTCCGTTGGCCGCATGAACCGGGCTGGTGATTGAATTCTGCAATGTTCAGGCCTTGCTTTTCGTGCTCACCAGATCAGAGCGCGATTCATCCCGATGCGCTGAAATCCGAGACGCTCGTACAGGGCGATGGCCGGATGGTTGAAATCGTTTACGAAGAGCGTGACCGTCTTTCCTTTTCGCGCGCAGTGGCCGCAGACCTCGCGAAGCAGCGCGCGGGCGTGGCCGTGGCGGCGGAAGCGTGGATTGGTCCAGACGCCCATCAGTTGCACGGTCTCGTTCGTCACCGCTGAGTACTCGCACTTCGCGGCGATCTGTCCGTCGACGACGCGAATCACAGAGCGCTTCTGATCGACCAGCTCGCGGACTCGTTCGCGATATCCGGCTGCGTCGCGCTCCATCGGATCGATGCCGACCTCCTCGCGATGCATCGCTGCACAGGCAGGGATGACGGCCTCCAGATCGCGCGGCGTCGCGTAGCGCGACTCCTTCAGATCGGGAAAATCGAGCCGGCCGCGGATCGCATAGACCGGCTGATTCAGCCGCACCACCGTCGGCGGATCGAGCCGCGTCCGCAGCCGCAACCAGAGCATCTCCACCAGGTGCGCGGGCGAGATGATCGCGCGCACCGGCAGCATGCGCGTGATGATGCGCTCAGCGATGACGGCGATGGCGGTTTCGGTCACGTCCTGCGGCAGCTCGCGGTCGCCGGCCAGGACGATGTTCGTCGCCAGCGACGCTACGAGCACGACGTCGCGGTTGTGCCGCACCTCCACCGTCTGCGTCGAGGATGAAAAACGCTCTTCGAGAATGCGCGAGATCAGATAGACATTGATCAGCGGATCGCGCCGGAGAAAGGCCAGTGCCGAAGCGACTTCGTCGTTCGCAACCGGCTTGATCGACCAGCGTCCTTCGATCGGGAGTGTAGCCATGAGCGGCAGTAGATTAGTGGATTCCTGGGAACGCGGGCGTCCCGCCCGCCGTGCCTGGCGACATCGTGCTCGACGGCGGGCGGGACGCCCGCGCTCCCAGGACTACAACTGCGAGCTTGCCAGATACGCCAGCCCGTCCTCGGCCTTGTGCCACATGCCGCGGTGATTCCACTCCTCGAAGTGCCGTTCTTCGCAGAACTTCATATCGTCGTTGAAGACGCCCTTGAGCTGCGACGCGAGGCCCGCATCGAGTACGCCCATGCTCACTTCATCGTTCAGTTGCAGGGCGCGGCGATCGAAATTCGTCGAGCCGACGCACGACCACACGCCGTCGACGATGATCACCTTCTGATGCAGCAGCGTCTTCTTGTACTCATAGATCTTGATGCCTTTTTGGAGGAGCAATCCGTATCGATGATGACTTGCATGCTGCACGATCGGGCTGTCGGTCGACGTCGTCGCCGGCACCATGACCTTCACATCGACGCCGCGCTTGACCGCCTCGGCCAGCGCCTGAATCGCGTCGTCATCCGGCAACAGATACGGGTTCTGAATGATGATCTCGTGCTTCGCGCCTTTGATGGCGAGGTAGTACAGCACCTGCACCGATGACACGCCGCCGGTCGGCGACGTGTACGCGAGATGGGCCGGCGTCGGGCCCGCAGCGCCAAGGTGCGGAAAGTATTTTTCGCCGGCCATGATCTCGCCGGTCTCCTCGATCCAGTTCTCGCTGAACGCTCCCTGCAGCCGGTGGACGATCGGACCTTCGACGCGCAGTCCGGCATCGCGCCAGTGGTCTTTGTCCTGCCCGTGGCCCGTCCATTCCTCCGCCAATCCGTAACCGCCGATGTAGCCGATGCGGCCATCGATGATGGCCTCCTTGCGGTGGTCGCGATTGTTGAGCCGCCCGAGGTTGGCGAGCGTGAGGCGGTGGAATCGGACGAGCTTCACGCCGGAGTCGAGCATCAGCTTCGACAGCTCCTTGTCCATCTTGTGGCCGCCGGACGCGTCGATCAGGAGCCGCACTTCGACGCCTTGCTTCGCTTTGTCCGCCATCGCGCGAGCAAGCCGGTTGCAGATTTCGCCCTTCCACCAGATGTACGACTCGACATGCACGCTCTCCTTTGCCGCGGCGATGTCGCGCAGCAGCAGAGGAAAAAATTGATCGCCATTTTCGAGCAGTTGCACCTGATTGCCGCTCTCCATGCTCGCTCCCGTCAGCCCAACGATCGACGGCAGCAACGCCGAAAAATCGCCCACGTTCTTTACATTGAGTTGCGGGTTCGTGCCGCGCTCGGCCGACCAGAGCATGATCGTCAGACCCGTCACCATCAGAATCAGTGCGGCAAAAAAAACGAGCGGAACGCGGATGAAATGCGCGTTGCCTCTTTTTTCGATCCACTTCGACGTCGACTTCGTTGGTTTCGTCAATTGCGGCTCCATAAGAGTTGAGCGATGACCGGGTAGTGATCCGACGAGCCGGTGGCGATCGCGCGCGCGCCGACCACGCGCCAGCCCCAGTCGGCGAAGATGTAGTCGATCCGTTCGCCGAGCGTCGGATGCGTGAGTTTGATGTCCGCGCCGCACAATTGCGCCGCGTCTTCCTTCTCGAATTTCGTGACCTCGGCCGACGACGTCGGCGCGTTGAAGTCGCCCAGCAGCAAGTACGGATAGCGGCTCGTCCGCACATGCTTCGCCAGACACTCCAACTGCACTCCTCGGCTTTTCGAATTGATGCTCGACCACGCCGTGAGGTGCGTGACATAGACGTTGAGCGTTGCACCGTCGATGCGCACGACGGTCTCCAGGACGCTGCGCGGCTCGCCAATGCTCGGCAGCGGATGCACGACGGCGGATACGATCTCGCCGCGCGTGAGAATGGCGTTGCCGAAATCGCCGCCGAGGCTCCGGTAGCTCTTGCCGTAGTAGCCGTTCATCCCCGTCAGCCGCCGGATCTCCTCGTATTGATTGCGAAATCGAACCTGCCACGTGTGGTCATGCACTTCCTGCAATCCTACGATGTCCGGCTTGAACTGCATGATCGTCGCGGCGATCTTCGCGGCGTGATCGGTGTCGATCAACTCGTCGTGTCCTTCGATGTTGTACGTCATCACGACCAGCGGCCGTTGCTGCGCCGGATAGCTCGCCCGCTCCGGAAACGACACCAGCCTTCCCGCTTCATCGCGCGTGAGAACCCGCACCGAGGGATCGACCGGCTTCGGTTTGCACTCGCCCGAACGGACGGTGTAGACCGCGAAGACGCGGTAAAGAATGAAGAGCAGCACGATCGAGAGGAATCCAAGGATCGGCCGCCGCACAGGAGCGTCGTCAGACATTGCGTGCTGGGCTGAGAGCGAGAACGATGCCCGGTTTGATCCGCAGCAACTCGCGCGCGGCATCGCTGACATCCGACTCGATCTGCTGTGGAATCGCGACGAATACGTCGAGGTCGTCATCGAGCCCATCTCACAATGCTACGGCGCATTTGCCGATGGCGACGACGGCGCGTCGCCGGGCGGAACAAGCGGCGGACCGCATTGGGCGATGATCTGCGCGGGATGAACGAGCTCCCGCCGATGCGGATCGAAGACTTCCGCCGGGAGCGAGTGATGGTCACGCGGTTCTCGACCATCCGCGCGGCCGAGAACACCTACTCGGTCAGCTCGCGGCTGATCGGCGAACAGGTTGATCTGCGGCTCTATGCCGAGAGCATCGAGGTCTGGCATGGAGAGCGTCTTGTGGCGAGGATGGAAAGGCAGCGAGGCCGCGGGAACGTGTCCATCGACTACCGGGTGTGTTACATTTCTTCGTCCCAGTCCTCGCAGTAAATTGGTGAAAAAACAACATGGCGTCTCCTGATCTCGTGATGTTCGAGGAGGAGTACCAGCAGATCAAGGACACACTCCAGCGACTGCAGGTCGACTCCAATTCCAAAATCGTCTTTCTGGTCGACAAGAACGGCCAGCAGATTGCCGTCCACGGCGACATGCGCGGCGTCGACGCGACCTCGCTCGCGTCGCTGACCGCCGGCAACGTCGCCGCCACCGACGGGCTGGCCAAACTCATCGGCGAAAAAGAGTTCTCGATCCTCTTTCACGAAGGGGAGCGCGACAACATCCACATCTCCCTCGTCGCCCAGCGTGTGATTCTCGTGGTCATCTTCGACGACCGCTCCTCGCTCGGCCTGGTGCGGCTGCGCGTGAAAAAAGCCTCGGCGGAGCTGGAGAAAACGTTCGAAGTCCTGCTGCGCAAATCCGAGGCGGAGCGCGGCAATCTCGCCAGCCGGTTTGATTCTCCGTTTGCGGAGATCACCGACGAGGACATCGACAGCCTCTTCAGCGAATAGCGCATGACGTTCATCAACTACGCAGCGCGCGAGATCAACTGCAAAATCGTCTACTACGGCCCGGGCCTGTGCGGGAAGACGACCAACCTGCAGTGGATCTACGACAAGACCAATCCGCAAGCGAAGGGGAAGCTGATCTCGCTGGCGACGGAGACCGACCGCACGCTCTTCTTCGACTTTCTCCCGCTCGACCTCGGCACCGTTCGCGGATTCAAGACCCGCTTCCACCTCTACACGGTGCCCGGCCAGGTTTTCTACGATGCCTCGCGCAAGCTGATTTTGAAAGGCGTCGACGGCGTCGTCTTCGTGGCCGACTCGCAGGAAGCGCGCATGGAAGCGAATAACGAGTCGCTCGTTAACCTCGACAAGAACCTGAAAGAGCAGGGCTACGAGCTGAAAACGGTTCCGTACGTACTGCAGTTCAACAAGCGCGATTTGCCAACGGCGTTACCCGCCGACGAGATGTACCGCCAGCTCAATTTCAAAAGCGAGCCGACGTTCGAGGCCGTGGCGATGAATGGCACCGGCGTTTTCGATACACTTAAAGCCGTCGCCAAGCTTGTGCTCACGGAGCTCAAGAAGAAATAAGCGCAGTTCGGAAACTCTTACCGCCTCCACATCATGAAAGTCGCATTCGTCAAACCGCCGGTCGGCGGCATCCTCGGTTTGGAGATGCTCACCTTCGTCGAGCCGCTCGGGCCGATCTGCGTTGCCGCGTGTCTTGAAGCCGAGGGACATGAGTGCAAGGTGTACGACCTGCGCATCGATGGCGAAGAGCACGGTCTCGCGCTCTGCAAAAAATTCGCGCCGGACGTCGTCGGACTGCAGTGCAACTTCACGACGGAGCGCAATCGCACCGTGCGCCTGGCGAAGCGGATCAAGCGCGAAAATCCCGGCACGTTCGTCGTCGTCGGCGGCCACGATGCGTCACGAGATCCGAACTGGTTCAACGACGCCGTCATCGATGCAGTCGCGGTCGGTGATGGCGAAGAAGTGATGCCGGCGATGGTCGACGCACTCCAGCGCGGCCACGATCTGGCTACGGTTCCCGGCCTGATGTTGCATCGCGAAGGACGCTGGATCAGCACCGGCCACGCGCCGACGCGCAAGAACCTCGACGACTATCCGCTGCCGGCGCGGCATCTCATCGAACACTACGCCGATCACTACTACATCAACTTCCACAAGCCGCTGGCGCTGATGGAAACCGCGCGCGGCTGCCCGTTCAAATGCAACTTCTGCTCGGTCTGGAAGTTTCACGAGTCGACCTTCCGCGAGAAATCGCCGGCGCGCGTCGTTCGCGAGCTGCAGGCGATCAAAGCGGAAGCGATCTTCATCACCGACGACATCTTCTGGATGAACGTGAAGCGCGGCGAAGAGATGGCGCGCCAGATCAAGGCCGCCGGCATCAAGAAGTTCTTCACCGTGCAGACGCGCACCGACATCATCTGCAAGTTCCCGCACCTGATCGAGATGTGGAAGGACTGCGGCAAGCTGGCCATCTTCCTCGGCTTGGAGTCGGTCACGGACGCGGGCTTGAAAGCGGTCAACAAGAAGAACACCGCCGACAACAACGTCCGCGCCATCAAGATCCTGCAGGACCTCGGCGTGGGCTTCACGCCGAATTTCATCGTCGATCCGGCATGGACGCGCGACGATTTCAAACGCCTGCGCGATTGGATCGACGACACGGGCGCGTACAACAGCGGCTTCTCCGTTCTGACCCCGCTGCCCGGCACCGACCTGTGGGACACGGCCAAAGACAATGTGACGACGCACGATTGGGAGATGTACGACATCGTGCACGCCGTGCTGCCGACCACCCTCTCGCTCGACGACTTTTACAAAGAGTATTCGGCGCTCTGGCGCCACGCGCTCGACGTCCGATACCGCTACCGCGGAAAGTGGAAGACCTACATGCAGCTCGGCGCGGCGCTCGCGACCGGCAAGGTGTCGCTGAACAACGTCCGCCGCGGCCTCGGCATGGCCAAGACGTTCAGCAACCCCGAGACGTTCCTTCGCGCGCACGAGTAGCCGCGTGGTTAACGGTTGCCGCGTTTCCGTTGCGGGTTATCAGGACCTGCCATTGCCAGCAAAAACAGCGACGGCGCGATGACGTGCATCAGCAGCCGGTCGGCGGTGACGCCGATCAGTTCCGACGGCACCCACGCGGTCGTGACGTAGACCGCGGTGTAGATCGCGAGCATTGACGCGATGACGGCGATGGCGAGCGATGCCGCACGGCGATCGAGTCGCGTCGCAAACATCGCGGCGACGATCACCGCGATCCATAACAAGCCCCAGCGCGGCATCAGCAGCATGTGGCGCGGAAACGCGCCGATGCCGATGCGGTGCAGTTTGTCCGGGATGGTCGGGAGCACTTGTACGACATCTTCTTGATCGCCAACGGGGATGCGCCATCGCCAGACCATGAGCGCCACGGTCGCGACGGAGGTGATGACCGCAGGCATCACGATCCGTTTGCGAAACACGAATGCGCCGATGGCGAGGAAGCCGAGCGCGAACGGCAGCCCTTCCCGTTTCGTGAGGAGGAGGAACGCGAGCCAGAGGCCGAAGCGGATCTCGCTTTTTCGCGCTTCCGCGTCGAGCAATTCGAAGAAGGCACCGGCGGCGAATGCGGCGATGGCGAGGTCGTTGTACGCAGACAGTGCGCCGCCTTCCGGCTCGACGGCGAACTGCGGAATCCAGACGAGGATCGCCGCGCACCACGCGCCCGCAGCCGGTGTTACGAGCCGGCCGATTCGCTCGCGCAGGAGCAGAGCCAGCGCGGCGAGGATGCCGAGGTAGAGCCAGCGCAGGTGGCGATCGTCGAGGCTGTGCGCGAGGCTGAGAATCACCGCGCCGTCGAGCGGGATCAGGATCGGATACTGATTGCGCGGGTCGAGCGTGCCGCCGTGAAAAAACGGCCCGTCGATGCTGCGCTCGTGCGCGATCCCTTTCGCTTTCAGCGCCCAGAACGCGCGGCCGTCGAAGTCGTTCAGTGGCGTGATGGCGGCGGCGAATGCGAGCGCGACCAGCGGGATGCACATAAGGATCGTCGGCAGCGGCGAATGGAAACGTGGCAGTTGCAAGGGGCGTCGTGTCAAAACGATGCCGATGAGGCTTGCCACAATCAACAGCACCATCGCGATCACCAGCGGCACGTGCACGACGCCGGCGATGAAGAGCACCGAGCCCGTGATGCCGAGACCGAGGAGGAACGCTTCGCCGAGGCTGCGGCGGCCGAGGGCCCAGCCGATGAGGGGAAAGAGGAGGATGGTGACGAAGAGAGCGATCATTGCGGCCACAAAAAGTTGGTGCGGCCGTTCAGCTCGCGCGCGGTGACGAAGGCGTAGACGTCGCCGCTGATGACCGGCAGTGACGCGATTGGCCTCGAGATGAATGCATGCGGATCGAGGGAGATCGACTCGCCGTTCAGAATCATGGTGGCGCGTGTTTCTTTCGGATTGATCACAAACAGCTTCGCGTCACGATTCAGCGGGACTGGCGCGAGGCGCGTGGCCTCGCGGATCGCATTCGGCAGCCGCGTGGCATCGCCGCGTCCGCGGTTCGCGAAATAGAACGCGGTGCGGAGCGGCTGCGACGACTCGACGCGCATCCAGCCGCGGTTCATGATTCCGAAGAGTTGGTAAATGAAATCGTAATACGTTGTCGTAGTACCCGGCGGAATGAGGATAGTCCGCATCAACCCTTTCGGCCAGAACGTCACACGCACCTCGACCGGCGCAGCGTTTGGATTGGCCAGCGTCGCTTCGACGAGAAACGTGTCCGGCGACGGACCATCCAGCGACGCCGCCAGCGGCAGGACGAACGTCGTCGTGGGATCGCTGAGCTCCGGCGCGGCGACGATGCGATGTCCGGCGGCGAGATCGCGGTCGCGGAGGATGTCGTATTCGGTCCGTTCCGCGTGCGCCGCATTCACGGCGACGACGACTGCGGGCCGCATCCGATCGGGCGCCGCGTTGCGATACGCGTTGTGGCCGGCGAAAAGCCGCGTGCGAATCGGATAGAGGTAGTAGTTCGCAAAAATGGCGGAATCGAGATCGCGCGGCGGTGCGATCAGCGCGACCTGCTCCTTCTTCGGCAACTCCGCCCGGAGTTTTTCGATCGAGGCGTACCACGGTCCCATCTGCCGCTCGCGCCGCGCTTCGTACGGCAAAGGCAGGAGCGCGCGTGCGTTGTTCACGATCGCGATTAGCCTCGGGAGCGTCGACGCGGCGAGCGAGAGGAACAGCAGCGCGGCGGCGATGCGCGTCAACCAGCGGACGCTCATCCTTCGCCGACCGAGATCACCTGATTGTTCGCGCCGAGCGTGACGATGCGCGGCTTGTGCGCCAGCGTCTGCCCCTCGTGAAACGTGGCGAAGGCCATGATGCTGATGGTGTCGCCGATCCGCACGGGCGAGCGCGAGCCGGAGTGCACGGCCACTTCGCCGCTCCCCTCCGCCGCCGGCTCGATCCACGTCCAGAACCGCTCCCCGGTCGCAACATTGATGACGTTCACTTCCTCGAACGGCAGCACCTCGGCCGCGCGCAGCACGAATGCATCGACGCGCAGCGCCACCGGCCACAGCGTGGCCGCGCTGGTGACGACGGCGTTCTGAATGACCGCGTGGAGAAGCGTGCGCATGCTGCGAAAAGTTTATCCTGCGACTCGCGAAGCGAGCGTCAGGATCTGTGGTGGTAGACGCGTACGTTATCAATCAGCCGCGTCCGTCCTATTCTTACCGCGCCGGCGAGGAGAACCTCGCGCCGAAAATCGCCCGGCGGCAGGAATGTTTCCGGATCGACGACGGCGAGGTAGTCGACCTCGACGCCCGGCGTCTCCGCGATCATCCGCCGCATCAATGTTTCGACGGCCGCGACGTCGCGCACACCATGCGTGATCGCTTCCTCGCCCGCCCGCAATGCGCGATGCAGCGCCGGTGCTCGCTTCCTCTCCTCGGGCGACAGATAGCTGTTGCGCGACGACCGCGCCAGTCCGTCGTGCTCGCGCGCGGTTTCCGCGAAGACGAGGTTCACCGGCATGTCGAGATCGCGAACCATGCGATCGATGACCGCGCACTGCTGCGCATCCTTGCGTCCGAAGACGGCGAGGTCAGGCTGGACGATGTTGAATAGTTTGAGGACTACCGTGGCCACGCCGTCAAAGTGACCCGGGCGCCGTTCGCCTTCCAGCGGTTTCGCCACGCCGCCGAGGGAGACGGTCGTCTGCGCGCCGGGCGGATACATGACGTCGACGCTCGGGAGGAAAAGCAGATCGACGTTTTTCGACTCCAGCAGCGCCTTGTCGCGCGCTTCGTCGCGCGGATAACTTGCCAGGTCTTCATTCGGTCCGAACTGTTTCGGGTTGATGAAGATTGAGACGATGATGAAGTTCGCGCCGGCGTCGCGCGCGGCGTCGATGAGCGAGAGGTGGCCTTCGTGGAGAAAGCCCAGGGTCGGGATGAATCCGATATGCGCGCTGCGCGTTCGCGCGTCGCGGACTTCGTCGATCGTCGTGGCGACGATCATCGCCGCGCCCCTGGGGCCGCGGGCGTCTCGCCCGCTGGTTTTGCGCGATTTGTAAAAGAGGACGGCGGGCGGGACGCCCGCGTTCCCAGGTCGCTCCTCATTGCGCCTTCGGCATCTCGATGACCACGCCTTCGCCATACAACGCGCGCAGTTCATCGGCGCTGGCGGCGTGGAACGATTCCTTCGCATCGTCCGGGAACGAGCCGTCGCGGACATCGGCGAGGTAGTGCTCGATGGCGTTGCGCATCTCGTCGGCGAGGTTCGCGTAGCGGCGGACGAACTTCGGCGTATGGCCGTCGTACAGGCCGAGGAGATCGTGGAAGACGAGGACCTGTCCGTCGCAGGCCGGACCGGCGCCGATGCCGATCGTCGGGACGGACACGCGTTCGGTGATCATCGCCGCGAGCTCCGACGGCACGCACTCCAGGACGATCGCGAAGCAGCCGGCCTGGTCGAGCGCCTGCGCTTCATCGACGAGGCGCCGCGCATCGTCGCGATTTTTCCCCTGCAGCTTGAATCCACCGAGGGCGTTGACGGATTGGGGTGTGAGTCCGATGTGGCCCATCACGGGAATCTCCGCATCGAGGATCGCCTCGATCACGCGGATGCGCGACCGCTTGCCGCCTTCGACTTTCACCGCATGCGCGCCGGCCTGAATGAAGCGGCCGGCGTTGCGGACTGACTCCTCGACCGACACGTGGTAGGAGAGATAGGGCATGTCGCCGACCACGAGCGCGTGCGAGACGCCGCGAACGGCGGCGCGGGTGTGATGGAGCATGTCGTCGACGGTGACGCTGAGCGTGTCGGGGTAGCCGAGAACGACCATGCCGAGGGAATCGCCGACCAGGATGATGTCGCTGCCAGCGGCGTCGGCCACCTTCGCGCTCGGGTAGTCATACGCGGTGATCATCCCGATGCGCCTCGCGCCCTTCATGGCGCGGACGGCGGGGACGGTGATTTTCTTATCTGCCATTTGCTCCTCCAGTGACCGTTCAGGAGGAGCGAGGACTAAAGGGTGAAGAGTGAAGAGTGAAAAAAATCAATCACCTTTCACTCTTCACCCTTCACTCTTCATCTACCCCCGTCCCGGTCCGGCTACTCAGGATCCAAGCGGTACGTAGTACTGCGTTCCCTTCTTCGCATTTGCGATCTGCTCGATGAGCTGATCGAAATGTTCGGGCGTGTTGACGAAATCGATCTCGTTCGTGTTCACGACCAGCAATGGCGTCTCGTCGTACCGGTAAAAGTAGTGCGAGTACGCCTCGCTGAGCTCTTGCAAATATTGTGGCGAGATCGACTTCTCGTAGGCCCGTCCGCGTTTCTTCACGCGTTTGAGCAGTGTATCAAGCGAGGCTTGGAGGTAGATCACGAGGTCCGGCTTGGGGACGCTCTCGCGCAGCATCTCGTAGAGGCGGTTGTAGATCATCAGCTCGGAGTCTTCGAGCGTCATGTACGCGAAAATTTTATCTTTCGGGAACGAGTAGTCGGCCAGGATCAATTGCGTGAAGAGGTCGCGCTGGCCGATCGTCCGCTGCTGGTCGTAGCGCGACAGCAGGAAGAAGAGCTGGCAGCGGAAGGCCGCGCCGCGCTTGTCTTTGTAGAACTCGACGAGAAACGGATTGTCGACGTCCTCGAGGATCTTCGTCCCGCGGAATCGCTTCGCGAGCAGGTTCACCAGCGATGTTTTCCCGGCGCCGATCGGCCCTTCGACGGCGATATGACGGAACGGCAGCGGCGGCACGGTGGGAAAGGATAAACGATGTGATACAAACCGCGGCCCCATGCTCGCCCTCGAAGACTACCGTTTGGATAATGGACTCCGCGTCGTTCTCAACGAAGACCATTCCGCGCCCCTCGTCGCCGTCAACCTCTGGTACCACGTCGGCTCGAAGAACGAGCGCCCCGGCCGCACCGGTTTCGCGCATCTGTTCGAGCACATGCTCTTCTCCGGCTCCGAGCACGTCGGCAACAACGAGCACTTTCGCCACGTGCAGTCGGTCGGCGGCGTCCTGAACGGGACGACGTTCTTCGACCGAACTAACTATTTTGAAACCCTTCCTTCGAACTATCTCGCGCTCGGCCTCTGGCTGGAGTCCGATCGCATGGGCTATTTCCTGCCGGCGCTGACGCAGGAAAAACTCGATATCCAGCGCGAGGTGGTGAAGGAAGAGCGCCGCCAGCGTTACGACAACGTCCCGTACGGAACCGCGTTCGAGCGCCTGCTCAATCTCGCCTACGATCCCGATTACTCCTACCACTGGCCGACCATCGGCTCGATGGAAGACCTCGGCGCGGCCTCGCTCGACGACATCCGCGAGTTCTTCGCCACGTGGTACCGCCCCGACAACGCCACGCTGACGCTGATCGGCGATTTCGTTCCCGACGAAGCGAAGCGGCTGGTCGATCAATACTTTTCGCCGATTCCGGCCGGCGGTTCGTTTCCGCACTTCGACCTCGAACGCCGTCCGCTGAATGGCGAGCGGCGCGAAGTTTTTCGGTCGCCCGTCCAGCTTCCGCGCGTTTATCGGCTCTATCACTTTCCGAAGATGGGTCACCCCGACTGGATCGCCGCCGATCTGCTCAGCTCCGTCCTCAGCGGCGACAAAGCGAGCCGGTTGGAGAAAGCGCTCGTGCTCGAACAGCAGATCGCCACCGACGTTGCCGCGTACGTGCTGCCAACCGAGGCCACCGGCATTTTCATGATGCAGGCCACGGCGAATGAGGGTGTGGCGATCGCGGATGTTGAACGCGCCATCGACGCCGAGGTCGCGCGCATCGCCAGCGATGGCGTCACCGCCGACGAGCTGACGCGCGCGAAGAATCGCGCCGAGGTCGAGTACGCGCATCAGATCGAAAACTACGACGCGCGCGCGGACCTCATCGGAATGATGTCGACCTACTTCAACGATCCGAGCATGGTGCACACGTGGCTCGATCCGTACCGCGCCGCGACGGGCGACGATCTGCAGCGCGTGGCGCAGCGGTACCTCGTCGCTGACAATCGCGTGACCAGCACGTTCATCCCGGAGAACGCATGAGCATCGATCGGAATGTTGCTCCGCAGCCGGGACCGCCGCGGCCGTACCACTTTCCGCAGGTGGCCCGCCGTACGCTCGACAACGGTCTGCGGCTGCTCGTGGCCTCCGCACCACACGCGCCGCCCGTTTCCGCCCGGACTCCGATTACGCCCGGCGCCACGTCCCCCGCTGGGTTCAGAAGCCAGGTCTTGCTGAAGTGCGC
>ERZ1739052.9-NODE-9-length-32908-cov-11.094908_pt1 | contig 32908 bp, 44 predicted proteins | sample MGYA00581761_ERZ1739052 | MGnify/ENA primary metagenome ERZ1739052 (study PRJEB42929, sample SAMN08275524) | rhizosphere metagenome | isolation source: Rhizospheric soil replicate 1 | host: Colobanthus quitensis and Deschampsia antarctica | place: Antarctica: Devils...
CATCATACCGCGACACCCTGGAGTTACCCCCTTTCCCTCCACGCCGCCCTTCCGATCTCGGAGCCCGCGGAGGCTTTTCTCCGCGTTCTCCGTCTCTCCGCTCACTCCGCGTGAAGCTTTTCGTCCCCTTCGCGTTGATCGCGGAACAGGTAAACGCCGCCGATGCCGACGCACATCAAACAGCCGTCCGTTATCGAAGCGGCCGGCAACAAACCTAAGAGAATCGAAGAGTTCATCGGCCGCGTCAACTCCAAAACCGCCGCGTGCAGCGTGGCGCGGATGAACAGTCCCAGCGGATGGGTCGAGCCGGGACAGACGCCGGAGTTCGACGAATACACGGTCGTCCTGCGCGGCTCGCTGCGCCTCACCACGCGTGACGGCGTGATTGACGTCGGCGCCGGCGAAGCCGTTATCACGCACAAAGGCGAATGGGTGCAGTACTCGACTCCCGGCGCCGAGGGGGCGGAGTACATCGCCGTCTGTCTGCCCGCGTTCGCCCTGGACACCGTGCATCGGGACGAGCATCGATGAGCAAGATGCTGATTTTGAACGGGCACGAAGTCGAGCAGTTGCTGACGATGCGCGAGTGCATCGAGGTCATGGAACAGGCGCTGGCGTCGCTGGCGCGCGGCGCAGTTCACAACCCGTTGCGGAGCATCGTCCGCGCCTCCGACGCGAGCGGCTTCCTCGGCCTGATGCCCGCGTACCGAGGCGGCGAGGTGCCGCGATACGGATTGAAGGAGGTTTGCATCTTCCCGGGCAACCCCGCCTGCGGGCTCGACACGCACCTCGGCGCGGTGCTCCTGCACGACGGCGAGAACGGACAGTTGATGGCGGTCATGAACGCGTCCGCGATCACTGCGATCCGGACCGCTGCGGTCTCGGCGGTCGCGACGAAGCTGCTCGCGCGCGAGAACGCGCACACGCTGGCCATCATCGGCGCAGGCGTTCAGGGGAAGTCGCACCTCGAGTCGATCCCGCTCGTTCGCGACATCGAAGACGTCCGGATCGTCAGCCGGACGCGTGAGAAGGCGGACGCGCTGGTCCGCAAAGGCGTTCGGGTGGTCGACTCGGTCGAAGTGGCGATTAAAGGCGCCGACATCATCGTCACCGCTACCAGCTCGCGCGAGCCGATCATCCGCCGCAACTGGCTCGATGACGGCGTACACATCAACGCAGTCGGTTCCAGCATCGCCGCCGCCCGCGAGCTCGACAGCGACACCGTCGCGGCATCGAGCCTCTTCGTCGACCGGCGCGAATCGACGATGAACGAGTCCGGCGACTACCTCTCCGCGCTTCGCGAAGGGGCCATCACCGACGGCCACATCCGCGCCGAGCTCGGCGAGATCCTCCTCGGCAGAGCGGAAGGGCGGACCTCACCGACCGAAATCACTCTCTTCAAATCACTTGGACTGGCGGTCGAAGACCTCGCCGCCGCCCAGTTTCTGTACGAAAAAGCGAGCCGGGAAGGGGCCGGAACGTGGGTCGACTTCTAGGTAGGAATACACGCTCTGAGAGGGTCGTTAGCGCGGGTTCACTGGCGCATATTGCTATTGACATTCGTCGGTAGCCTTCGTAAAGTGCGCGGCCCCTGGGGGTTCTTTTTCGCTCCAGGTGTGCTCAAAAAGGATAGGACAGGAATGCCAACGATCAACCAACTCGTCGCCGCAGGCCGTGACAAGGTCGCGTACAAGACCAAGTCGCCGGCGCTGCAGTCGAGCCCTCAGAAGCGCGGCGTTTGCACGCGCGTCTACACCTCGACTCCGAAGAAGCCGAACTCGGCGCTCCGCAAGGTGGCTCGCGTCCGTCTGACGAACGGAGTCGAAGTCACGACCTACATTCCGGGCGTCGGACACAACCTCCAGGAGCACTCGATCGTGCTCATCCGCGGCGGCCGTGTCAAAGATCTGCCGGGAGTTCGCTATCACGTTATCCGCGGTACGCTCGACACCGTCGGCGTCGCCAAGCGGATGCAGAGCCGCTCGAAGTACGGGGCCAAGCGGCCGAAGAAGGGTTAATCCAGATGCCGAGACGCAGAGAAGTTCCGAAACGCGAGATCCTGCCGGATCCGGTTTACAACAGCCAGCTCGTGACCAAGTTCATCAACTCCCTGATGTCGCAGGGGAGGAAGTCGGTTGCCGAGCGCGTGTTCTACAGCGCCCTGAAGAAGGTCGAAGACCGCGCCAAAGACGATCCGATCAAGCTCTTCAAGAAGGCCGTGGACAACGTCAAGCCCGCTCTCGAAGTCAAGAGCCGCCGCGTCGGTGGATCGAACTACCAGGTCCCCATCGAAGTCCGTCCGTCGCGCCGCACGGCGCTGGCCATCCGCTGGCTGATCTCGTACGCGAACAGCCGCGGCGAGAAGACGATGATGGACAAGCTGGCCGGCGAGATCATGGATGCCGCCAACAACCGCGGCAACGCGATCAAGAAGAAAGAAGACACGCACAAGATGGCGGAAGCGAACAAAGCGTTCGCTCACTACCGCTGGTAATATTTTTCGAGTAGTCTGAGTTCTAACGGTTTCACGCAGCAAGCAGCACGCAACACCATCGAAATTTCCGTAGCTCCGTCTCGACCGGATAACACAGAAAGAGTTCTGCGGTTCCGGACCGAGCAACGGGAAAACAAACAATCTGAGTTTCTGAACGCCCGGCGGCGGCCTGCCATCGCCGAGCGTTTGTTGTCGTCGTCGCGAAAAAGGTAAGTCACGTCATGCCACGTCAGGTATCACTCGAAAAAACGCGGAACATCGGGATCATGGCTCACATCGACGCGGGTAAAACCACGACGACGGAGCGCATCCTGTATTACACCGGCCGCACCCACAAGATTGGTGAGGTGCACGACGGCACTGCCACCATGGACTGGATGGTCCAGGAGCAGGAGCGCGGGATCACCATCACCTCGGCTGCAACCACCGCGTTCTGGGGCGACTACCGCGTCAACATCATCGACACACCCGGCCACGTCGACTTCACCGTCGAAGTGGAGCGCTCGCTGCGCGTTCTCGACGGCGCGGTCGGCGTTTTCTGCGCCGTCGGCGGCGTCGAGCCGCAGTCGGAGACCGTCTGGCGTCAGGCCGACAAGTACGGCGTGCCGCGCATCGCCTTCATCAACAAGATGGACCGCATCGGCGCGAACTTCACCGCCGTGGTCAACCAGATCCGCACCAAGCTCGGAAAGAACGCCGTTCCTCTCCAGCTCCCGATTGGAGCTGAGGACAAGTTCCGTGGCGTCATCGACCTCGTGTTGATGAAGGCCCTGATTTTCAACGACGAGTCCCTCGGCGCGAAGTACGAAGTGGAAGAGATTCCGGCCGAGTACCTCGAAGAGGCCCAGCATCTTCGCGAGAAGATGGTCGAGTCGATCGCCGAGCAGCACGACGAGCTCCTGGAGAAGTGGATGGCGGGCGAGCCGATCGCGGTCGAGGAGCTGAAGGCCGCGCTCCGTGAGGCCACCATCGCCCAGAAGATCACTCCGGTCATGTGCGGTTCAGCGTTCAAGAATAAAGGCGTCCAGCCTCTGCTCGACAGCGTGGTCGATTACCTCCCGTCTCCTGTCGATATCCCGCCGGTCAAGGGCATCGATCCGGACGATGAGTCCTTCGTCCAACGCGAAGCGTCGGACAGCGAGCCGTTCGCGGCCCTCATCTTCAAGATCATGACCGACCCGTTCGTCGGCCAGCTCGCGTTCTTCCGCGTCTACTCCGGTCACGTCGAGTCGGGCACGTCCGTGTTGAATACGACCAAAGGCAACACCGAGCGCATCGGACGCCTGCTGCAGATGCACGCGAACAAGCGCGAAGAGATCAAGGAAGTGTGGGCCGGGGACATCGGCGCGGCCGTCGGCCTGCGCAGCGTTACCACTGGCGACACGATCTGCGACCGCGATAAGCCGATCGTCCTCGAGACGATGACGTTCCCGGAGCCGGTCATCGCAGTCGCCATCGAGCCGAAGACGAAAGTCGATCAGGAAAAGATGGGCGTCGCTCTCGCGAAGCTCATGCAGGAAGACCCGACGTTCAAGGTCCACACGGACCCGGAAACGAACCAGACCATCATCCGTGGGATGGGAGAGCTGCACCTCGAGATCATCGTCGACCGCATGGTTCGCGAATTCGGCGTCGCCGCCAACGTCGGCAAGCCGCAGGTCGCGTATCGCGAGGCGATCACGCGGAAGTCGGAAGCCGAGGGCAAGTTCGTGCGGCAGTCGGGCGGTAAGGGTCAGTATGGCCACGTCAAGATGCGTTTCGAGCCGATGCCGGAAGGTGGGTTCGAGTTCATCAACGAAGTGGTCGGCGGATCCGTCCCGCGCGAGTTCATCAAGCCGACCGAGCAGGGCATCAAGGAAGCGCTCGAGCGTGGAATCCTGGCGGGCTACCCGATCACCGGCGTCCGCGCGATCCTGTACGACGGTTCGTACCACGACGTCGATTCGTCCGAAATGGCGTTCAAGATCGCCGGCTCGATGGCCTTCCAGGAAGGCGCGAAGAAAGCCGGTCCGATCCTGCTTGAACCGATCATGGACGTGGAAGTAGTAACGCCGGAAGACTACGCCGGCGACGTGATGGGCGATCTCTCCCGCCGCCGCGGCAAGATTCAGGCGATGGAAGAGCGCGCCGGTGCGAAGGTCATCAAGGCCCACGTGCCGCTGTCGGAGATGTTCGGTTACGCAACACAGGTGCGCTCGATGTCGCAGGGACGCGCCAGCTACACGATGCAGTTCAAGGCTTACGAGCCTGCGCCGAAGACCATCTCGGAAGAAGTGATCGCCAAGTCCGCGGGCACCACACAACGAATCTAAAAGAAACGAAACGAGCGTTCGTCCAGAAAAAAAGAACAAGCAGGAGACTTCAATGGCTAAAGAGAAATTTGATCGCAGCAAGCCTCATGTGAACGTCGGCACGATCGGCCACGTCGATCACGGCAAAACGACCCTGACGGCCGCAATCACCAAGATTCTGGCCTCGAAGGGCACGGCTACGTTCATGTCCTTCGACATGATCGACAAGGCTCCGGAAGAGCGCGAGCGCGGCATCACCATCGCAACCGCGCACGTCGAGTACTCGACCGAGAAGCGCCACTACGCGCACGTCGACTGCCCGGGCCACGCCGACTACGTCAAGAACATGATCACCGGCGCCGCGCAGATGGACGGCGCGATCCTGGTCGTCTCCGCTGCTGACGGCCCGATGCCGCAGACGCGCGAGCACATCCTGCTGGCCCGCCAGGTCGGCGTTCCGTACATCGTCGTCGCCCTGAACAAGGTCGACATGGTCGACGATCCGGAGCTGCTCGATCTCGTCGAGCTCGAAGTGCGCGAACTTCTCAGTTCGTACGACTTCCCCGGCGACGACATCCCGGTCATTCGCGTTTCGGCGCTCAAGGCTCTCGAGAGCGGCGACGCGAACAGCGAGTGGGGCCAGAAGATCATGGAGCTCATGGGTGCGGTCGACGACTACATCCCGATGCCGGAGCGCGTCATCGACAAGCCGTTCCTGATGCCGGTCGAAGACATCTTCTCGATTTCGGGCCGCGGCACGGTCGTTACCGGCCGTATCGAGCGTGGAATCGTCAAGGTCGGTGAGGAAATCGAGATCGTCGGCATCCGTCCGACCATCAAGAAGGTCGTCACCGGCGTCGAGATGTTCCGCAAGCTGCTCGATCAGGGTCAGGCGGGCGACAACGTCGGCCTCCTGCTCCGCGGCGTGGAGCGTAAGGACGTCGAGCGCGGCCAGGTTTGCGCGAAGCCGGGTTCGATCACGCCCCACACGAAGTTCAAGGGCGAGGTCTACATCCTGACCAAGGAAGAGGGCGGCCGACACACGCCGTTCTTCAACGGCTACCGTCCGCAGTTCTACTTCCGCACCACCGACATCACGGGCGTGGCGTCGCTGGCCGAGGGAGCGGAGATGGTCATGCCGGGCGACAACACGTCGCTCACGATTCAGCTCATTCACCCGATCGCCATGGAGAAGGGTCTCCGCTTCGCAATCCGTGAAGGGGGCCGCACCGTCGGCGCCGGCACGGTCACGGAAGTGATCGAGTAGTCACTCTGAGCCGGGGTCACTCCCCGGCTCATGCTCTTTTATAAGGTACCGAAATCATGATGAACGAAAAAATCCGCATCCGTCTCAAAGCGTACGACTACCGCGTTCTCGACCAGTCGACCTCTGAAATCGTCGACACGGCCAAGCGCACGGGCGCGAGGGTGGCGGGACCGATCCCTCTGCCGACGCAGATTGCACGCTACACGGTTCTGCGCAGCCCGCACGTTGACAAGAAGTCGCGGGAGCAGTTCGAGATGCGGACGCACAAGCGGCTGCTCGACATTCTCGAGCCGACCACTCAGACGGTCGACGCGCTCATGAAGCTGGAGCTGCCGGCTGGTGTGGACGTCGAGATCAAGGCGTTCGGTAAGTGACGCGAGAGCGTCATCCTGAGGCCGCGAAGACGGCCGAAGGATCTCAAGTTACGCATTTTGAGATCCTTCGCTGACGCTCAGGATGACAAAACACACGAACCGAAAGGTTCCAAGGTGAACGACATGGCAATCGAAGGAATCATTGGCAAGAAGATGGGGATGACCCAGGTGTTCGCCGACGACGGTGCACTCGTCCCGGTGACGATCATCCAGGCCGGACCTTGCCTCGTGGTACAGAAAAAGACAACCGAGAAGGATGGCTATGACGCCGTCCAGGTTGGCCTCGTGGAGAAGATCTCCAACCGCCGCATCACCAGCGCGGCGCGCGGACACTTCGAGAAGGCAGGCATCCCGCCGGTGCGGACGCTGGTCGAGTTTCCGTACGAAGGCGACGCCAACGTCGGAGACCGCGTGCAGGTCGACATCTTCAAGGCGGGCGACTCGATCGACGTCGTCGGCCAGTCGAAGGGCAAAGGCTTCCAAGGCGTGATGAAGCGTCATCACTTCAAGGGAGGCCGGGCCACGCACGGCTCGATGTTCCATCGCGCCCCCGGCTCGATCGGCGCCTCGGCGTTCCCATCGCGTGTCATGAAGGGCATGCGTATGGGCGGCCGGATGGGCGGCGATCAGGTCACAGTCAAGAATCTTCGCGTCGCGAAAGTGGACGCTGAGAACAACCTGCTCTACATCCGCGGCGCAGTTCCGGGCGGACGCAACGGCCTCGTGGTCGTGCGCTTCTCCAGGAACGGGAAGCGGGGTGAATAACATGCCGACCATCGACATCAAAGACTGGAACAACAAGAAGGTCGGCTCGGTCGACCTCCCGGAGGCGATCTTCGCCTATCCGTACAAAGAGCACCTGATTCACGAGGCGGTGCGTAACTATCTCGCCTCGCTCCGTCAGGGCACGCACAAGATCAAGAACCGTTCGGAAGTGAGCGGCTCGGGCAAGAAGCCGTTCCGGCAGAAGGGCACCGGTCGCGCGCGTCAGGGCGGCAACCGTCCTCCCACGCATCGCCACGGCGGCACGGTCTTCGGTCCTATTCCTCGCGATTACTCCTACAAGATGAACGCGAAGGAGAAGAAGAACGCGCTGAAGTCGGCGCTCTCGCAGCGGGTCAAGGAAGGGAAGCTCGTCCTTCTCAATGACCTCGCCGTCGACGAAGCCAAGACCAAGGCTCTGGCCGAGAGGTTCCTCGGCATCGGCGTCGAGGGGAAAGCGCTGCTCGTCGATTCGCTGGACAACGCGAACCTGATGCTGGCGTCGCGCAACAACCCCAGGCTGACGCTCGTCGATGCGCTGCACGTGACCGTCTACGACGTCGTCAATTCGCGTTACGTCGTGCTCAGCCAGGACGCCCTGCAGCGTCTGACGGAGGCACTCGAATCATGAACGCCAATCAGATCATCCGCCGCCCGCTGGTCACCGAGAAGTCGACGATGATGCGCGATGCCGGCGACAACATCCTCGCCTTCGAGGTCGACACCAGGGCGAACAAAATCCAGGTCAAGAGCGCGATCGAAGAGCTCTTCAAAGTGAAGGTTCAGGAAGTCCGGCTCTTCAACGTCCGCGGCAAAATGAAGCGGATGGGCCGTTACCAGGGCAAGCGCCGCGACTGGCGCAAGGCCTATGTGCGGCTCATGGCGGGAGAAAAGGCGCCCGATTTCATCGAGGGCGTGTAGCTCCCGCAAGGCGATAAACAGAGGACACTATGCCTGTCAAAAAATACAAGCCGACTTCCGCCGGCATCCGTTTTCAGTCTCATCACACGTTCGATGAGATCACGAAGACGAAGCCCGAGAAGGCGCTCACCAAAGGGAAGCCGAAGACCGGCGGCCGCAACGCCATTGGCCGGATCACCTCGCGCTTCATCGGCGGCGGTCACAAGCAGAAGTACCGCGAGATCGACTTCCGCCGCGAGAAGCACGGCATTCCGGCGAAAGTAGCCGCGATCGAATACGACCCGAACCGCACGGCGCGCATCGCCCTGCTCAATTACGCGGACGGCGAGAAGCGCTACATCCTGGCCCCGAACGGCCTGGAAGTCGGCTCCACGATTACGTCCGGTCCGGATGCGGACATCCTGGTCGGCAACTCGCTTCCGCTCTCCAAAATCCCCCTCGGCACGACGATTCACAACATCGAGCTGAAGGAAGGAAAAGGCGGCCAGATGGCCCGCTCGGCCGGCACGTTCGCGCAATTGATGGCGCGCGAAGACGACTGGGCGACGCTCCGTCTTCCGTCCAGCGAGATGCGCAAGGTGCACATCCGCTGCTACGCCACGATCGGCCAGGTCGGCAATCTCGAGCACGAGAACGTCTCGATCGGGAAGGCCGGCCGCACGCGTCATCGCGGCAAGAAGCCTCATAACCGCGGCGTCTCGATGAATCCTGTCGATCATCCGCTTGGCGGCGGCGAGGGCAAGACCTCGGGCGGCCGTCATCCGGTCACGCCGTGGGGCAAGCCCACCAAGGGCCACAAGACCCGCAAGAACAAGCGCACGAACAAGTTCATCGTCAAGCGGAGAACCAAGTAATGACACGTTCACTCAAGAAGGGCCCGTTCATCGACGACCACCTCCAGAAGAAGGTCGACACGATGAACCGCGAGCGCGACAAGAAGGTCATCAAGACCTGGTCGCGCCGCTCCACCGTCATCCCGGACATGGTCGGCCACACGATTGCCGTTCACAACGGGCGCAAGTTCGTGCCGGTCTACATCTCCGAGAACATGGTCGGCCACAAGCTCGGCGAGTTCTCGATGACGCGCACGTTCAAGGGACACAGCGGCAAGAAAGTCGAAAAGTCGGCGAAGCCGGCCGGAAGATAAGGGTTAATCCGATGCAAGCAACGGCAACTCTCAGGTATCTGAAGATGTCCCCGCAGAAGGTCCGCCTCGTGGTCGACCTGGTGCGCGGCAAGAAGGTCGAGGAAGCGCTGCAGATCCTCCGCTTCACGAAGAAAACGTGCGCGAAGGACCTGGAGAAGCTCGTGCGTTCCGCCGTTGCGAACGCCGAGGTGAAAGATACGAACCTCGACACCGACGAACTGGTCGTCTCGAAGATTTACGTCAACGAGGGGCCGCGCGAGAAGCGCATCCAGCCGGCGCCGATGGGACGTGCCTACCGCATCCAGAAGCGGCAGGCGCACGTGACGGTGCATGTGTCGGATGAAGTCAAAGCGGTCAACGAGCGGAGCGGCGGCAAAGGCCGCGCCCGCGCGAAATAACGGAGGCTATCTTGGGTCAGAAGGTCAACCCCTACGGATTTCGGCTTGGTTTCAACAAGACGTGGCACTCCCGCTGGTTTGCCGGGAAGGCTTACGCCGAGACGCTGCATCGCGATCTGAAACTTCGCGACGATTTGAAGAAGCGTCTCTCCCACGCCGGAGTCTCGGAGATCGACATCGAGCGCACGGCGAACAAGATGCGCATCAACATCTACACCTCGCGTCCCGGCATCATCATCGGACGCAAGGGCGCCGAGGTCGACAAGCTGCGCGACGAGCTGCAGAAGATGGTCAACGGCGAGGTCTACATCAACATCCAGGAAATCCAGCGTCCTGAGCTCGATGCGCAGCTTGTCGCTGAGAACATCGCCACGCAGTTGGAGCGCCGTATCGCCTTCCGCCGCGCCATGAAGAAGGCGATGGAATCAGCCTTCCGCTTCGGCGCCAAGGGCATCAAGGTCCGTGTGGGTGGGCGCCTGAACGGCGCCGAGATCGCGCGCACCGAGTGGTACCAGGACGGACGCCTTCCGCTGCACACGCTCAAGGCCGACATCGACTACGGTCTGGCGCTGGCCAAGACCACCTACGGAATCATCGGCGTCAAGGTGTGGATCTTCAAAGGCGAGATGGCGAAAGCACGCAGCCGCCGCCGTCCGCAGTAATCGCAACGACGTAGCTCAGGAGAAACCGCATCATGATGATGCCGAAGAAAGTCAAGTTCAGAAAACAGCAGCGCGGACGCCGACGTGGTGTGGCAACGCGCGGAGCGAAAGTCTCGTTCGGAGACTTCGGGCTGCAGGCGTTGGAAGCGGGCTGGGTAACGGCGCGCCAGATCGAGGCTGCCCGTATCGCCATGACCCGTCACGTCAAGCGCGGCGGCAAGATCTGGATCCGCATTTTCCCGGACAAGCCGATCACCAAGAAGCCGCTCGAGACCCGTATGGGCAAGGGCAAAGGTGCTCCGGAAGAATGGGTATGCGTGGTCAAGCCGGCCCGCATCCTCTACGAGATGGAAGGCGTGACGCGCGAGGTTGCCGAAGAAGCACTCCGGCTCGCGGCACACAAGCTTCCGATCCTGACGCGGTTCGTCACGCGCGAGCAGACGGAGATGGGCGAATGAAAACGAGTCAGATGCGAGACAAGAGCGAGGGCGAGCTCGAGACCCGTGAGAAAGAGCTGAGCGAGCAGCTTTACAAGCTTCGCTTTCAGCGCGCCACGGGCCGTATGGAAGCGCCGTCGAAAGTGAAAGAAGTGCGGCGCGAGATCGCCCGCATCAAAACCCTCCTGGGTGAAAAGGCGAGAGGTTAGGCCATGGCTGCAACCAAAGAAACCAAGAGCAAGATCGAGCGCACCAAGACCGGCGTCGTCGTGTCGAACAAGATGCAGAAGACCGTCGTCGTGGCCGTGGAAAACCTCGTCAAACACGGGATGTATCAGAAGTACATCAAGCGCACGAGCAAGTTCCTCGCGCACGCCGAGAACGCCCTCAACGTGGGCGACCGCGTGGTCATCGAGGAGTCGCGTCCGCTCTCGAAGCGGAAGCGCTGGGCCGTGCGTGAAGTGATCGAGAAGTCCAGCTAACACGAGCTGCCGACGACAGGGGAGTCAGTCATGATTCAGATGGGAACAGTTTTACAGGTGGCCGACAACACCGGTGCGAAGAAGATCGCCTGCATCAAGATGCTGGGCGGATCGACTGCCGGCCAGTACGCGCGCCTCGGCGACGTCATCACGGCCTCGGTCAAGGAAGCCTCGCCCGACGGCACCGTCAAGAAGGGCGCGGTCGTCAAGGCCGTCGTCGTCCGCACGGTGAAAGAGAGCCGCCGCCGCGACGGTTCGTACATCAAATTCGACGACAACGCGGCCGTTCTCATCAACGACGCACGCGAGCCGGTCGGCACGCGCGTCTTCGGCCCGGTCGCCCGCGAGCTGCGCGAGCGGAAGTTCATGAAGATCATCTCGCTCGCCCCCGAAGTCATCTAACGGAGCAACGCAAATGTACGGAAATCCGACAAAGCAAAAAGAAATCGTGCGCGTCAAGCCGCACGTGAAGAAGAACGACCTGGTCCTCATCCTCACCGGCAAGGACCGCGGGAAGCAGGGCAAAGTCCTGCGAGTGAATGCGACGAAGGGCACCGCCATCGTCGAGCGCGCGAACATCATGAAGAAGCACACCAAACCCAACCCGCAGAAAAATGTGGGCGGCGGCGTGCTCGAGCGCGAAGCGCCGATCAAGCTCTCGAACCTGCAGGTGGTCTGTCCGAGCTGCGACAAACCGACCCGCACCGGTTCTCACCGCACCGCGGAAGGCAGCGCGCGGTACTGCAAGAAGTGCGATACGGAGATGTAATCCTGGCTGTCGGCTGTCAGGTGTCGGCTTTCGGGAGTTTCTAATCCCGACACCCGACACCGACACCCGAGAGCCAACAACGGGGCCGTACAACGCCGGCCCGGAAGGAATCAGGAAACACCATGGCGCCGCGACTCAAAGAGCTTTACCAGACCGAAGTCAGAAAGAAGATTCAGGACCAGTTCGGGATCAAGAACCCGATGGCTGTTCCCAGGATCGAGAAAGTCGTCCTCAACATGGGGATGGGCGAAGCGATCTCGAACGCCAAGATCCTCGACAGCGCCGTCGACGAGCTGGGACAGATCACCGGACAGAAGCCGATCATCACCAAAGCCAAGAAGTCGATCGCCAGCTTCAAGCTGCGCGAGGGCCAGGCCATCGGCGCGATGGTCACGCTGCGCGGCGAGAAGATGTGGGATTTCCTCGACCGTCTGATCTCCACCGCCCTGCCGCGCGTGCGCGACTTCCGCGGCGTCCCGTCGAAATCGTTCGACGGACGCGGCAACTACACGCTCGGCGTCCGCGACCACCTCATCTTCCCCGAGATCGACATCACCAAAGTCGACAAGTCCAAGGGGATGAACATCACCATCGTCACCAATGCGAAGGACGACGACCAGGCTCGTTTCCTCCTCCGCGAGCTCGGTTTGCCCTTCACGAAGTAAAAGAGGAACACATGGCAAAAATCTCGATGATCGTCAAAGCGGAGCGGAAGCCGAAGTTCAAGTCCCGCAAAGTCAATCGCTGCAAACAGTGCGGACGTCCGCGCGGGTTTCTGCGGAAGTTTCAGCTTTGCCGCATCTGCTTCCGGCTGCTTTCGCTCGGCGGCTACATCCCGGGCATCACGAAGGCGAGCTGGTAGCCCCGGCTCACGACTGACAAGGAAATCAGGAGTCACGAATGTCGATGACAGACCCAATCGCGGACATGCTCACGCGGATTCGCAACGGAATCCAATCGCATCACGAACGCGTCGAGCTTCCCGCGTCGAAGCTGAAAGTGGAGATTGCCCGCATCCTCAAGAATGAGGGCTTCATCCGCAACTACAACCTTCAGAAGAAGGACGAGCCCCAGGGCACGCTCCGGATCGACCTCAAATACTCGCCCAGCGGCGAGCCGGTCATCCACGGCATCGAGCGCATCTCGCGCCCGGGCCGCCGCGTCTACCGCAACAAGCAGGAGATCCCGAGCGTTCTCGGCGGCCTCGGCCTGGCCATCGTCTCGACCTCCAAAGGCGTGCTGTCCGGACAGGAAGCCGTCAAGAGCGGCGTCGGCGGCGAAGTCCTCTGCCAAGTCTGGTAGAGAGCATCTGGGAAAGGGAGAGACCCATGTCACGAATTGGAAGAAAAGAAATCCCCGTCCCGAAAGGCGTCGAAGTCAAGCACGTCGGCGACGTCGTGACGGTGAAGGGACCGAAAGGCACCCTGACCACCCCGGTCGTCCCCGGCATCGGCGTGACCATCGAGAACAACGTCGTGCAGTTCACGCGCGCCAACGATGAAGGCCGCTCGCGCGCCTTCCATGGTCTGATGCGCGCGCTGGTCGCCAACAACGTTCGCGGCGTCACCGACGGATTCAAGCGCGAGCTTGACATCGTCGGCGTCGGCTACCGCGCCGAAGTCAAAGGCAAGGAAGTCGTCTTCGCCCTCGGCTACTCGCATCCGGTGCGCTTCGCCATTCCCGACGGCATCGACATCGTCGTCGAGCCGAAGAGCGGCCACATCACCATCACCGGCATCGACAAGCAGAAAGTCGGACAGACTGCCGCCGAAATCCGCGCGCTGCGCGAGCCCGATCCGTACAAGGGCAAAGGCATCAAGTACTCCGACGAAGTGATCCGCCGCAAGGCGGGCAAGGCAGCAGGGAAATAGCACACAAAGCCGGGTAATCAACCTCGGCGCAAAGGGAACGACACATGGATCAGGCAAAACACAGAGTTCAATCACGAGGCCGCATCCGGGCTCGCATTCGCGGCAAGGTCACCGGCACCGGCGAGCGTCCGCGTCTGGCTGTCTTCAAGAGCCTCAAGCACGTCTACGTTCAGATCATCGACGACGCCAGCGGCAACACGCTCGTCTCGGCCTCGACGCATGAGAAGGATGCCGGCGCGAAGGGCGCCAACGCCGCCTCGGCCAAGGCCGTCGGCGCGCTCATCGCGAAGAAAGCAAAAGACAAGGGGATAAAGCGCGTGGTGTTTGACCGCGGCGGCTACCTCTACCACGGCAACATCAAAGCGCTCGCGGATGCCGCGCGCGAAAACGGTCTGGAATTCTAGGGAGGCATCATGCAGCGTCCGATGCAACGAGGTCAGGGCGGTCCGCGCGGTGATCGCCGCGACGAGCGCAGCGAAAGCGGGATGATCGACAAGGTCGTCCACATCAACCGCGTCACCAAGGTCGTCAAAGGCGGCAAGAACTTCAGCTTCTCCGCGCTCGTCGTCGTCGGCGACGGCAAAGGCCGCGTCGGTTTCGGTTCGGGCAAAGCGAAGGAAGTGCCGGCGGCAATCAAGAAGGGGATCGAAATCGCCAAGAAGAACATGGTGGCCATCTCCATGTCCGGAACGACGATTCCGCACGCCGTTCTCGGTCACTACGGCGCCGGCAAGGTCATGCTCAAGCCAGCCTCGGAAGGCACCGGCGTCATTGCCGGCGGTCCGGTCCGGGCCATCCTCGAGTCGGCCGGGATTCAGAACATCCTGACCAAATCCCTCGGCACGGCCAATCCGCACAACGTCGTCAAAGCCACCTTCGACGCGCTCCAGCAGCTTCGCAGCGAAGCGCAGTACAACACGCTCCGCGGCGTGGAGGAAGGTGCGGAATGAGCGCGGCAACTGCAAAAAAAATGGTCAGAAAGATGATTCAGATCAAACAGGTCCGCAGCGGCATCGGCTGCCCGCGCTACATGCGCGAGACGCTTCGTGCTCTCGGCCTTGGAAAGATGCACCGGGTAACCTCGCGCGTCGACACGCCCGAAACGCGCGGCATGATCGCCCGCATCCCGCATCTCGTGCAGGTGGTCGAGCAGTAAGAGCGACCGGAGAAAACAATGGAACTGAACAACCTCAAACCGAAAAAGTCCTCGCGCCACTCGAAGAAGCGCGTTGGCCGCGGCCCGGGTTCGGGCAACGGCAAGACCGCCGGACGCGGTGAAAAGGGACAGAAGTCCCGCACCGGCTTCTCGCGCATGCGCGGCTTCGAAGGCGGCCAGATGCCGCTGCATCGTCGCCTGCCCAAGCGCGGCTTTACCAACATCTTCAAGAAAATCCACGCGGTCGTGAACCTCGCGGATCTCGAGCGCTTCGACAGCGGCGCAACGATTGACGAAGCGGCTCTTCGCCAGGCCGGCCTCGTCAAAGGCAGGAACGACGGCGTCAAGGTGCTCGGCAACGGCAAGCTCTCCAAGAAGCTGACCGTGCACGCCACCAAGTTCTCCGAAACGGCCCGCAAACAGATCGAAGCGGCAGGCGGCACCTGCCAGGAGATTGAGTAAGTTGAACTTCCTCGAGACACTCCGCAATATCTGGGCAATCGAAGATCTGCGCAAACGCGTGCTGTTCACGTTTGCGCTGCTCGCCGTCTATCGCCTCGGATCGCACATCCCGACGCCGGGCGTCGATCCGGTCGCGCTGGCGGAGTTTTTCAAGACGGCGGGCGGGGCCTTGGGCTTCCTCGATCTCTTCTCCGGCGGCGCCTTGCGCCGTCTCTCTATCTTCGCCCTCGGCATCATGCCGTACATCTCGGCATCGATCATTCTGCAGCTCCTCACGGTCGTCTGGCCCTACCTCGAGAAACTCTCGAAGGAAGGGGAGATGGGGCGCCGCAAGATCAACCAGTACACGCGCTACGGCACAATCGTCCTGTCGATCGTGCAGTCGCTCGGCGTCGCGTTCTGGCTCAAGTCGCAGCCCGCTCCGGGCGGCGCACCGCTCGTTCCGCTTGCAGTTCAGGACTGGTTTTTCGGCATCGGCTTCCCGATCATGACCGTACTCACGCTCACGACCGGCACCGCCTTCGTCATGTGGCTCGGTGAACAGATCTCCGAACGCGGCATCGGCAACGGCATCTCGCTGATCATCTTCGCAGGCATCGTCGTCAACCTGCCGCACGCCGTCTTCGGAATCGCCGAGGATGTGCTGAATGGGCAGCGGAACCTGTTCGCGATGCTCGCTCTGATCGTCTTCATGGCCGCGGTCGTCGCCTTCGTCGTCTTCATGGAACGGGCGCAGCGGCGAATCCCCGTGCAGTACGCCAAGCGCGTCGTCGGCCGCAAGGTTTACGGCGGATCGAACACCTACCTCCCGCTGCGCGTGAACACCGCCGGCGTCATCCCGGTCATCTTCGCGTCGTCGATCCTCGTGATCCCGCAGACGCTGGCCTCGATGATCAAAACGCCGTGGGCGCAGGCCATCGGCGGCCAGATGCGCGTCGGCGAGCCGCTCTACTACCTGCTGCAGGTCGTCGGCATCGTCTTCTTCTGCTACTTCTACACGTCGATCGTCTTCAATCCGGTCGACACAGCCGACAACATGCGCAAGTACGGCGGCTTCATCCCCGGCATCCGTCCGGGCAAGAAGACGTCGGACTACATCGACCGCGTGCTGACGCGCATCACCTTCGTCGGCTCGCTTTACCTGGCTGCCGTCTGCATCCTGCCGGAGTTCCTGATCGCCGGTGTGCACGTCGCCCAGTTGCCCTTCGGCATCGGCGCCGCGCTCGATCGCTCCCTTCCGCTGTGGTTTACGGAAGGGATGGGCTTCAACTTCTACTTCGGCGGCACCTCGCTGCTGATCGTGGTCGGCGTGGCCATGGACACGATCCAGCAGATCGAGTCGCAGCTCGTCATGCGCCATTACGACGGATTCATGAAACGCGGGCGCATCCGCGGACGGCGCGGATGAAAGAGTTCACTCTGAGCGAAGCGAAGAGTCTCCGGTGGCAGACCAGATGCCGGCTACTACCGGCTCAGCACGCGCGGGCGAACCGGAGATCCTTCGCCGTCTACGCGGCGCAGGATTAACGAATCAATGAAGCTGATCTTTATCGGACCGCCGGGCAGCGGCAAGGGAACACAGGCGAAGCGGCTTGCCGCGCAGTACGCCGTTCCCCACATTTCGACGGGCGACATGCTCCGCGAGGCGATCGCCGACGGCACCGAGCTCGGACGCCAGGCCGCGCCGATCATGGCCGCGGGCGCGCTCGTCTCCGATGACCTGATGCTCGGCATCATCGACGAGCGCCTGGCCAAGTCCGACGCGCAGCGAGGATTCATCCTGGATGGCTTCCCGCGCACGCTCGTGCAGGCCGAAAAGCTCGAAACAATCGTCGAAAATACGTCCGGGAATGGGGTTGAGGGCTTGCGGGTTCTTCAGCTACTGGTCCCGGACGATGCAATCGTCGAGCGGATCTCTCTCCGCCGGTCGTGTCCGACCTGTGGGGCGATTTACCACCTCGCATCCGCTCCCCCCGCCGTCGATATGGTCTGCGACCGCGACGGCGCGGAACTGATTGCGCGGCCCGACGACAACGAAACCGCTGTTCGCAAGCGGCTGGAAGCGTTTCATCGCCAGACGCTTCCGGTTGCCACGTTTTACAAGTCTCAGAATCTCCTGCGCGAGGTTGACGGGGTTGGTCCCGTCGATCAGGTCTTTGAACGTATAGAGAAGTCCCTGTCCTGATGCTCGATCGAATGAAAGGTCCGATTCTCAAGAACCGCGAGGAAATCGCGGTCATGGATCGCGCCAATCGCGTGGTGCTCGAAATCCTCGAGATCATGCGTTCGATGATCAAGCCCGGAGCCACGACGGCGCAGCTCAATGCCGTGGCCGAAGAGGAGCTGGCCAAGCGCGGCGCGAAATCGCCGTTCAAAAACTACGCTCCGATGGGATTGCCGCCCTACCCGGCCGTCGTCTGCACCTCGAACAATGACGTGATCGTTCACGGCATCCCGAGCCGCGCGAGGCTCGAAGAGGGCGACGTCATCGGCCTCGATTTCGGCTCGATCCTCGACGGCTTTGTCGGCGACGGCGCGATCACGGTTCCTGTCGGCAAGGTCACACCTCGCGCCCAGGAGTTGATCGACACGACCCGCGAATGCCTGGAACTCGCCATCGCGGAAATGCGCCCCGGCAAGCACCTCGGCGACATCGGCGCCGCGGTCCAGGAGAACGCCGAAAAGCATGGGTTCCACGTCATCCGGAACTTCGTCGGACACGGCATCGGACGCCGCATGCACGAGGACCCGCAGGTCTACAACTACGGCCGCCGCGGACGTGGTCTGGAGCTGCGGGCGGGAATGGTGCTGGCGGTCGAGCCGATGCTTTGCGAGATCGGACCGAAGCTCCGTTCGCGCATCCAACGCGCCGGCAGGGATGGAGTCATCGAAGATGTGCGCACCGACAACGACCGTTGGACGGCCCGCACCATCGACGGAACGCTGGCCGCGCATTTCGAGCACTCGATTGCGATCACCGCCGACGGCCCGCAGGTACTAGGTAAGTAGGAGGAACATGTCGAAGGAAGAAGCGATTGAAGTGACCGGAACCGTCCTGGAGACATTGCCGAACGCAATGTTTCAGGTGGAGCTGGAGAACAAGCACAAGGTGCTCGCGCACATCTCCGGCAAAATGCGTAAACACTTCATCCGCATCCTTCCTGGAGACAAAGTCCTCGTGGAATTGTCGCCTTACGACCTCACCAGAGGCCGCATCACCTATCGGTATAAGTGAGCTGAATCATGAAAGTCCGTTCGTCAGTCAAGAAGATCTGTGTGAAGTGCAAAATCGTGCGCCGTCACGGCGTCATTCGCATCATCTGCGAGATACCGAAACACAAGCAGCGTCAGGGATAACGAGGAGCTTTTAACCAATGGCACGGATTGCAGGTGTGGACCTTCCACTGAACAAGCGGGTCGAAATCGGCCTGACGTATATCTACGGCATCGGCCGGTCGCGCGCGAAAGACATCCTGGGGAAAGCGACCGTCAGCACGGACACGCGCGTCAAGGATCTCTCCGAGGACGACGTCCGCAAGATCCGGCAGGTGATCACGGATGAGGGCAAAGTCGAAGGCGATCTCCGCAAGGACATCGGCCTCGATATCAAGCGCCTCATGGAGATCAACTGCTATCGCGGCATGCGCCATCGCCGCGGTCTGCCGGTGCGCGGCCAGCGGACGCATACGAATGCCCGCACCCGCAAAGGTCCCCGCAAGGGCGCCATCGCCGGCAAGAAGAAGGCGACGAAGAAATAGTCAATCAGTAGTGGCCAGAGGTCAGTGGCCAGTGGTCAGGAAAACAACTCTGACCACTGACCACTGACCACTGACCACTCGAAATACAGAATTGTTTTAACGACTGAGGGAAATCAAATGGCAACTGCCCGAGCCCCCAAAGCTGGAGCCCGCCGCGCGGGAACGAAGAAGAAAGAGCGGAAGAGCATTCCGCACGGCGTCGCTGCAATCAACGCGTCGTTCAACAACACGATCGTGGCCATCTCCGATCCGATGGGGAACACCCTGTCGTGGTCGAGCGCCGGCCGTATCGGCTTCAAAGGCTCCCGCAAGGGGACGCCCTTCGCCGCGCAGGTTGCGGCCCAGAACGCCGCCCAGCTCGCGCAGGAGCACGGAGTCCGTTCGGTGGACGTGAGAGTCAAAGGCCCCGGCGCCGGACGCGAGTCCGCCATCCGCGCCCTGGCCGCGTCCGGACTCGACATCAAGTCGATCAAGGACGTCACGCCGATCCCGCATAACGGTTGCCGTCCGCCGAAGCGTCGCAGAGTCTGATTTTCAGTTCTTAGCTCTTAGCTGTTGGCTCTTAGGGAAAGACGACCGCCGGTCACTCCAAGAGCTAACAGCTTAGAGCTAAGAGCTAAGGTTTTCCGGCGCGTGTAGCACCGGCGTAGTTCCGTACGGCGTGCAGCAGCCGTCGTACACGCGGCGTTCCATGGTGGGACGAGCGCGAAACTTCAGGAGGTCTAGTGGCACGTTACTCGGATCCCGTTTGCCGGCTCTGCCGGCGAGAGGGTATGAAACTGTTTCTCAAAGGGGACCGCTGCTTCAAGGATAAGTGCTCGATCGAGCGCCGCAATTACGCGCCGGGCCAGCATGGCCGCCGCCGTTCCAAGGTCCTCGGCTACGGAATCCAGCTTCGCGAAAAACAGAAGGTCAAGCGCATTTACGGCCTGCTCGAAAAGCAGTTCCGCCTCTACTTCCAGAAGGCCGCGGGCAAGACCGGAATTACCGGCGACAACCTGCTTCGCCAGCTCGAGCTGCGGCTCGACAACGTCGTCTATTCGCTCGGCTTCGCCGCGTCGCGCGCCCAGGCACGCCAGCTCGTGCGCCATGGCCACATTGAAGTGAACGGCAGGAAAATCAACATCCCGTCTTATCAGGGCCGCAAAGGGGATGTCATCCAGGTTCGCGAAAAGAGCCGCAAGAACGACCAGATCCGCCAAGCTGTCGAAACCGCCAGCGGACGCGGGATCCCTTCCTGGCTCGAGCTCAATCCCGATCAGTTCCTCGGACGTGTGAATGATCTTCCCAAGCGCGAAGACATCCGCCTGCCCATTCAGGAACAGCTCATCGTCGAACTCTACTCGAAGTAACAAATCAGCTCCTGGCTCTCAGCTCTTAGCTCTTAGGGACGCACAACCTAAGAGCTAAGAGCTGGGAGCTGAGAGCTACAAGCGAGGAGGCCGCGCCCATGTTGTGGTCAGATTTCCAGAAACCGAAAAAGCTCGAATACGATGCCGAAACCCTTACCCCGAACTACGGTCGTTTTACCGCCCAGCCGTTCGAGCGCGGCTTCGGTACGACGATCGGCAATGCGCTCCGCCGCGTGCTGCTCTCATCCATTGAAGGCGCCGCGATTACCGCGGTCCGCGTCGAAGGCGTGCTCCACGAGTTCTCATCCCTCACCGGCGTCGTCGAAGACATGACCGACGTCGTTCTCAATCTCAAGCAGGTGCCGTTCCGCCTGCACGGCGAAGGTCCGAAGACCCTGTACCTCGATAAGAAGGGGCCGGGCGTCGTTACGGCCGCCGACTTCGAGGAAGACTCCGACATCGAGATCCTCGATCCGACCGCGCACATTGCCACGCTGTCGAAAGAAGGCTCTCTGAAGCTCGAAGCGCGTCTGAAGCGCGGCCGCGGCTATCAGGTGGCCGACCGCAATTCCGACGGCGACCTGCCCCTGGGATACATCACCATCGATTCGATCCATTCGCCTGTCCGCCGCGTGAACTATCACGTCGAAGGCGCGCGCGTCGGCCAGATGACCGACTACGACAAGCTCGTCCTCGAAGTGTGGACCAACGGCGCTGTCTCGCCGCAGGAAGCAGTCGGCCTCGCCGCCGATCTCCTCGGCGACCACCTCCGCATCTTCAGCCAGTTCGAAGCGCGCGGCGAGGAAGCCGAGGATGTGGCGATGCCGGACGTCGATCCGCGCATGGCCGAGATGCTCACCAAGCCGATCGAAGAGCTCGACCTCTCCGTCCGCTCCGCCAACTGCCTCAAGAACGCCAACATCCGCACTCTCGGCGATCTGGTGCAGCGCACGGAGCGCGAAATGCTGTCGACGAAGAACTTCGGCCGCAAATCGCTCGACGAGATCAAGGACGTTCTTGCCTCGCTCGGTCTGTCGTTCGGCATGACCAAGGCGCCGCGCGGCGCCGAGATGCGCGATTAGTCTTCTCCGCCCGACGACGAAAGTGAAGGGAACGCAATGAGACACGGAATGGTCAATCGCAAGCTGGGACGCACGAGCGCGCATCGCAACGCGCTGTTCCGCAACCAGCTCGCCTCTCTGATCGACAAGGAACGCATCATCACCACGCTGCCAAAGGCGAAAGAGCTGCGCCCGCAAATCGAGCGGTTGATCACGCTCGCGCGCACCGACAGCGTCCACAATCGCCGTCAGGCCGTACGCGTCGTCGACGAATCGATGGTCACGAAGCTGTTCGAGACCCTCGGACCGCGCTTCACCGATCGTCCGGGCGGCTACACGCGCATTATCAAGCTCGGACCTCGCCGCGGCGACGCCGCCGAAATCGCCATCCTCGAGTTCGTCGACTTCAAGCTCGACGCCGAGCCGAAGGAAGAGGCGCCGGCCAAAAAGGCCAAAGCCGCTCCGAAGAAAGCCAAGGCCAAGCCTGAAGCTGACGAGGACGAAGAGGAAGCAGCCCCGAAGAAGAAGCCGGCAAAGAAAGCCGCTCCGAAGAAAAAGGTAGCGGCCGCTAAGCCAAAGAAAAAAACGACGACAAAGAAAAAAGCCAAGTAATCGGCAATCAGGAAGGCCCGCCTCGCGCGGGCCTTCGAATTTGTATCGGGAGGACGCTCATGGCTGACATCAATCTTCGCGTCGTCGACATCTACCACTACGACAACGTCACCAGCTTCCAACGGGCTGCCGACTCCGGAATCTGGGGCATCATCCACAAGGCAACGACCGGCGCGACGGGAAAAGACTCCCAGTACGCCAACCGCCGCCAATCCGCTCTCGACGCCGGCCTTCTCTGGGGCGCCTATCACTGGGGAACGAACGCCGAGGTTTCTGCGCAGGTCGACAACTTTCTCAGCGTGGCCGAGCCCGATGACACCACCCTCGTCGCGCTCGATTTCGAGGAGACCGAAGGCAACCAGATGACGCTCGCCGAGGCCCGCGAGTTCCTGACCTCGGTCGGCGACGCGCTCGGCCGCAAACCGATCCTCTACTGCGGCGGCCTTTTCAAAACGGAGATGGGTGACGAGGTCGACGAATTCTTCGGCTCGCACCGCCTCTGGCTCGCGCAATACGGATCGAATCCGGTCGCGCAGCCGAGTTGGGAAACCTACTGGCTCTGGCAATACACCGATTCGATCGCCGGCCTCGGCCCCAACAGAGTCGACGGCATCCCCGGCGACGCCAACGGCAACCTCGATTGCAACGCCTACGCGTTTTCGAAAAAACAGCTCATTGAGGAGTGGGCGTCGTAGGACAATCGCGCGATGCACGTCCATCGATTTTTCGCGCTTCTTTTGCTCGTGGTGATGGCGTTGCCCGCGGTCGCCGTCGAGAAACGGATCGCCGAGCGGTGGGGCAATAATCTGGTGACGACCACGAAGATGCTGAAGGCCGGCTCGTACCCCGACGCGTTGCCGATCCTGAAGAAAACGATCGACGAGATGTTGTCGATGCTCGGGCCGGGGGACGAAACCACGTACGTATTCATCGTTCCGCTGATTCAGATGGCGCTCGCCGAGGAGGGGATGGGCGATCACAGTGCGGCAATCTGGCATTGGCATATGGCGCAAACGATTTATCCGAAAGCGGCTGAGACGGACCTGTCAGCATTTGGTGTACCCGGTGAGACGCTCAGGCGAAACATCCTTTCGAACCCGAATCCGCCGGCGTGCTTGCACAAACGTGAGGAGCCTCTGGCGAAAGTGTTGAAGCCGTCCTCGCCAAAATATCCCGACGGCGCCCGGCTTTTCAGAGAGCGCGGAATCGTTATCGTCAGCCTGACGATCAGTGCGGACGGCTCGGTCTCCGAGCCACGCGTCGTCAAGCCGCTACCAACGCCGCTGACGTATGCAGCGCTCGAATCGATGCGGTTCTGGAAGTTTGCGCCGGCCACAGTCGATGGAAATGCAGTCCAGTCGAGCTTCTGCCTGACCGTCAATTACAAACTGAACTGACGCGGCTACAACTTGAGGCGCCGCAGGGTCGTAGTGAGGTCGCCGTCGTTGACCGCGACGGCTATTGACGCATCACGCGCATGAGCGAGGGCGGCGCCGGCAAACGGGAGACCGTACGAGCCGTCGATGATGACGGCGTCGATCGGTTCATCGCGAGTCATGTCGATGTCGACCGTCGCCTCGGAGGCGCCGCGGATCGCGACGCGGTGCCAGCCGGGAGCCAGGCCGCCGCGGAATCGCGTCATCGGCGGAGGGGTGATTCCGTTCACTCGCAACGCCGCGAACGACGGCGCGTGGAAGATGAGTGAAACCCGCGGCGCGTTGCGATTGGAGTGGATGCGCAGCGTGAGATGCCGTCCACTCTGCCGCACATCGCGAACGATCTGCACCTCGGCGGGCGGGATCGCCAGCTCCGGCGCGGCAGCGAGGTATGCGCGTGACGGCGGCACCGTCCACTCGTACGTCTTCTGCGGCACTTCCGTAAAGTGCGCGGCGTTCGCGATTTCGGGACGAAGTACATCCGTCTGCCAGCGCGGGCCGACGCCGTCATCGACGTACTCGATGTTGATGTGGCGCGGGGAGTTCGCCTCGTACGCCGGCACGATCAGCGCCATCGCGACGCAGGCGACGATCGCCGCGGCGATCGAGGCGATCAGCGGCCGGCGCAACGCCGCGACCGCGGCAAGAAACGGCGCGAACGTCGTTGCCGCAAGCGCGATCAGCACCGCGATCACCGGCAGAATCGGCCGGCCGAGGGCATCGTAGAGGGCGAAGCCGAACGGGAAAACGAGGATGGCCGCAACGGCCGCGCAGATGATCGCGGCGATTCCCTCATTGACCCGCAGCAGCGCGCAGGTCGCGCACGCCATCGCCGGAACGATCGCCAGGTAGCTGCCGCCGGGGAGCACGATCGCGAGCGCGATGGCGATCGCCGACCAGCAGAGGGCCTGGCCGAAAAAGAGTCCGTTGATGCCGGCGTGTGCGGCGAGCTGCTGCGCGACGGTGATTGCCGTCAGCAATCCGACCAGCCACGCTGCGGCGATCATCGGGCCGGGATGCGCAACCCAGATCGCTCCGTGCGCGCGCAATCCCGCCAGCCAGTTGACGGAGACGCCGACCGCGAACGCGGCCATGAGCGACACAAAGAATGAGAGGACGCCGATCGTGATCGCGCGCGGCCTCGTCCGCAGGTTGAACGCGGCCACGAGCAGCAGAACCATGGCGATGATCGCGGCGGCAAGCGAAAACTGTTGCGGCCACGAGATTACGAACAATGACAGCACGTCGAACCAGACCGCGTTGCCGTTGCTTTTCTGGCGAAGATCGATCCCGGCCAGCGCGCGCGCCATCGCCAGCACGTGATCGCCGTGATGCTGCACGGTCGACGGCGTCACGTTTGCGAAGTTGTCGAGCGGCGAGTGGTAGTGAGCCGGACGTCCGATGTGCGCGAAGCCGATGCCCGCCAGCCCCGCGCGTTTGAAGACGGTGAGGTCCGTATCGTTCGGCAACATTTCGTAAATGTCGTAGTAGAGCGAGCTCGTGGCCGGCCGCGGCAGCGCATGAGCGATGACGCGCGCGATCCAGGCATTGTGTCGGCTGGTCTCGAACAGAAAGCTCGGTCCGCTCGTGCCGCGCGCTTCGACGTTGATGACGGCGGCCGCATTTCGCAGCAGCCCTGGATCCGCCACAAATCCTTCCGCCCCCAGCAATGCCACTTCCTCGGCATCGGTGATGAGATAGACGATCGGATTGCGGAAGTGTTCGTTGCGAAGCGCCCGCGCCGTTTCGAGGAGCGTGGCTATACCGACGCCATCGTCCGAAACGCCCGGGCCAGCGGGAACGGAGTCGTAGTGCGCAGCGACTACGAGCGCGTTCGGCCGCGTATCGCCGGGAGTTCGCGCGATGACGTTCGCAATCGGCGAGCACGTCACCCATGCGCTGCAGGCGAACGAGCGCTGAATCGTGACGTCGTAGCCGAGCGCCCGGAACTGCTCGACGAGGCGATCGCGGATCGCGTCGTGCGCCGCGGTGCCGACCGGATGTGGGACGTCGCCGCCGAGGAGCTCGCGTTCGAAGCGAAGAGCCCGCGCGGCGGAGAACGAGGAAGCCGGCGCGTTTTCCGGCAGCGGCGTGGGGCCGGTCATTCTTACGAGCAGCGTCCCGGCGATCGCGGCGAGGAGAGCAAACAAAAGCGCCGAGGCGCCACCGCGTTTCACGGAGCGGATTGTAGCTGCAACCCGCGGGCGTCCAAGCCGTACATCGAACCATGTTCAAGCGCATCGTGCTCACCGCCATCTTCACCATCGCCGCCGCGGCGTCGAACGCATCGACGCTCGATCAGGCCTTCGACCGTACGTTCGACGTTCGTCCCGGCGCGGTCTTTTCGCTGACGAATACGAACGGTCACATCACCGTCCGCGCATGGGACCAGCCGCGCGTTTGCGTGCATGCGGTCAAGCACGTCGAGAGCCGCGATTCCGATACCGCGCGCGACGCGATGAAGGCGTTGACGTTCGATCTGTCGCAGCCGAACGGCGGATTGCGCATCGACACGAAGTACCCGAAGCACAGCGATGGCATCTTCGAATGGATCGCCGGCACGAACGTGAGCATCTCCGTGACGTACGAGGTGACGGTGCCGCGCTCGATGGACCTGCAGATCGAGAACACGAACGGCGCGATCGAGGCCAGCGACGTCCGCGGCTCGCACAAGATCGAGACGACGAACGGCCGCATCACACTGGCGCGCTGCGCAGGCGACGTCGACGCGGAGACGACGAACGGTACGATCGAAGCCGAGCTGACCGCGGTCAACACCGGACGCGGCGTCCGTCTGGAAACGACCAACGGCGGCATTCACGCGCGCCTGCCGCGCACATTCGCCGCCCGCATCGACGCCGCGAACACGAACGGCTCGATCGAAAGCGACCTCCCGGTGACGACGAGCGGATCGCAAAGCAAGCACTCGCTGCACGGCACGATGAACGGCGGTGGTCCGGAGCTGCGCCTGCGCACGACCAACGGATCGATTCACATCAACGCGCTGTAGCGGCCGGTGTGTGCGGGCGCTGTGATTGAGCCGCGAAACGACGCCCGCACTACGCTGCGGTCGCATCATCGCCAAACGCACGGTCATCGCGGCGATGCCAAACAGAATCCGCCGATCAGATTCAACATCTGATACGTTTTCGTCTCAAATCGCTCCAACCATCGATACACACTGAAAGATCATGATGAGACCACTCTCTCTCTGCGTTTTCGTATTGCTATTTGCCGCGGCGTCCCAGGCCCAGACCGCCATCCCCACGCCCGACGTATTCCTCGGCTACACGCTCGGCAACCGCTTCACACCGCACGCGCGCATCCTCGACTACTTCCGCCTGCTGACGACGCGGTCGAATCTGATCACGATGGAGCAGTTCGGCGAAACGTATGAGCATCGCCCGCTGATGCTGGCCGTGATCACCTCGCCGAAGAACCGCGCCGCGCTCGATTCGATCCGCGCCAACGTGGCCGCGCTCACCGATCCGAACGCGACCACGCAAACGCGCGCGAACGAGATCGCGAAGAGCACGCCGGCCATCGCCTGGCTCGCCTTCGGGGTGCACGGCAACGAGTCGTCGTCGGCCGAAGTGTCGATGGAAGTCGCGCACACGCTGCTCACCGATCCGAATTCCGCGCCGCTGCTCGACAACCTGGTCGTCCTCATCGATCCGCTGCTGAACCCTGATGGCCGCGAGCGCTACATCTCGTGGTTCATCCGCACGCGCGGCGAGGAAGCCGATCCGAATCCCGACGCGTTCGAGCACAACGAGCCGTGGCCGGGCGGACGGTTCAATCACTACCTGATCGATATGAACCGCGACTGGGCCTGGTCGTCGCAGCGCGAGGTGCAGGCGCGGGTGGCCGAGTACCGCAAGTGGAATCCGCAGGTCTTCGTCGACTTCCACGAGATGGGCTACCAGTCGTCCTATTTTTTCCCGCCCGACGCGCGGCCGGTCAATGCGAACCTGCCGAAGGACGTCGATACGTGGCTGGAGAAATTCGGCCGCGCCGACGCGGAAGCATTCACGAAAAAGGGATGGACGTTCTTTACGGGCGAAGAGTTCGACCTCTTCTATCCCGGCTACGGCGACTCCTGGCCGTCGCTGCACGGCGCGATCGGGATGACGTACGAAGTGGCCGGCCACAGCCGCGCCGGATCGTCCGTCACGCGCGACGACACCACCGTCTACACGCTGGCCGACCGCATCGCCCGCCACTACACCACCGCCATGGCCACGCTGCGCACGGCGTCGGAGAATCGCGAAGGGCTGCTGCAATACACCTACGAGATGATGCGCAAGCAGGTGACGTCGGGGCAGAACACGTACCTGCTCCAACCCGACTCGCCGAATTTCCGGCCGCTGATCGAGATGCTGCAACGCCAGTCGATCGCGATGTCGCAACTCGGAACGCCGCTGAGCATCAAAGCGTCGCGGATCGACAGCGACGCCGCCGACACGCATCTCTTCCCGACCGGCACGGTCGTCATCAACACGCGCCAGCCCCTCGGCGGCCTCGCGCAGACGCTGCTCGAGCGCTCGCCTGTGTTCAGCAAGGGCTACGTCGAAGAGCAGCAGAAACGCGCGCACGCCGACGAGCCCGACGAGTTCTATGACCTGACTTCCTGGTCGCTGCCGCTGGCGATGAACGTCGATACGTACGTGACGACGTCGCTGGTGACGGGCGAGATGCATCCGTACGCGGCACCCGCTCCGCCGGCCTTTCGCGCCGCGCGGTACGGCTACATCATCGACGGCGGCGATCCGAACGTGTACCGCGCCGCCGGCCGCATGCTGCGCGATTCCATCCACTTCAATGTGAGCGAAGACGTGGTCAGCGTGAACGACCGCAACTTCGCGCGCGGCTCCGTGGTCGTCCTCAAAGGCAACAACAAACCCGATCTCGATGCGTCGCTGGAACGCGTGATTCATGACACCGGCGCGGCCATCACGCCGATCGATTCCGGCTGGACCGGGGCGACCAGCTTCGGCTCGTCGAAGATTCACTTCATCAAAGATCCGCGCATCGCCCTCGTCGGCGGACCGCGCGTCAATCCCACGTCGTACGGCATGCTCTGGCACACGCTCGACGTCGATACGCCGCTGCCGCATTCGAATCTCTCCGTCGAGTCGCTGCGCAACACCGATCTCTCGAAATACGGCGTGATCGTCCTCCCCGACGGCGACTACGGCGACCGCTTCGGCAAGAACGCCGAGAAGCTGAAGTCGTGGCTGAACAGCGGCGGCACCCTCGTCGTGATCAAAAGCGCCAGCGGTTTCCTGCGCGAGAAGGACATCGACATCTCCAAGCTCAAGCCGTGGGAAGCGCCGAAGAAAAAGGACGACGACAAGGACAAGACGCCGGCCCCACCCGAGCTGTACAACGACTACCGCGTCCCCGGCGCGACGTTCCGCACGGTCATGAACGACCGCTCGTATCTCACCTTCGGCGTTCCGCGCAGTCCGAACGTGCTCATCGAAGGCTCGGCCGCGTTCCTCCCGGTCAGCCACGCCGTCGACAACATCGTCACGATCACGAAGGAGAAGCCGCTCGTGGCCGGGGTGGCCTGGAACGAATCGATCGATCGCTTGAAAGGCTCGATCTACCTCGTCAGCGAACCGTACGGAAAAGGCCAGGTGATCACGTTCGCCGACGATCCGCACTTCCGCCTTTTCTGGCGTGGAACGCTGCCACTGTTTTTGAACGCGGTGTTGTATTCGCCGAGTTTTCCGCGGGAGTAGCATCGTCCCGGCGACTAGGCCGCGCGCGGAGGCGCGCTCGACAACCTAGCCCCGCGCTCGGCGCGGGGTAAACCGGGGCGAATACGTTCGTGGCCGCGGAGGCGGCCACTACAAAAATGCTCGCGCCGCGCGAGATCATGTACCGGCCACCTCCGCGGCCGCACATTCCTCCGCGCGCGGCCAGCCCCGGCACGCCCTCCGCATTACCGATGAGCGTGCCTGCGACACTGATCCCCGAGGTAATCGAGCCGGACGAGAAACTGCCGCCGGATCTCGTCGTTCTGCGACGCTTCGCCTATCTCATGGACGAGGCGGTTCCCGTTCCCGGAACGAAGAAGCGCGTCGGGCTCGATGCGGGATTGAGCCTCATCCCGGGCGTCGGCGAAATCATCGGCGCGCTCTTGTCCGCATGGATCATCGTCGGCGCGCTGCGGCATCGCGTGCCGATGCCGCGCATCCTGAGGATGGTCATCTACATCCTGCTCGACATGATCATCGGATCGATCCCGATCGCCGGCACGATCTTCGACTGGCTGTTCGAAGAGAACGTCATCAACCTCAACTCGCTCATCCTGCATCGCGACCGCACGCGCCCGCCGCGATCCTTCGGCTCGATCGCCGGAGCTGCCATCGCGATCTTCGCCATCATCCTCGGCGTGGCATTTCTCATCGCCGCGGGCATGATTGCGGTCATCATCTGGATCGCTTCGAAGCGCTGATGTTTCTCCGCAAGAACAAACCGCCGCGTTATCCGCACCGGCCTCCGCTGCCGATCATCCGGCGCAGGCTGCCGATGCGCTACCACATGAAGCACCAGTTCGGCGTGCGCGACCTCGCCTTTCTGCAGACGATGTACGCCCTCACCGGCTCGCCGATGTCCGAAGGGAATCTCGTCACAATTCTGAAAAACGGCATCGAGATTTTCCCGGCGATGCTGGCCGCGATCCGCGATGCGAGGCACACCATCAACCTCGAGTTCTACATCTACTGGGACGGTGAGATCGGCCGCAAATTCGCCGAGGCGTTGGCGGAGAAGGCCAGGGCCGGCGTGGCCGTCAAGGTGATTCTCGACGCCGTCGGCAGCGCGCAGATGTCGCGATCGCTGGTCAACTTCATGGCCCGCAACGGCATCGACATGGAGTGGTACCACCCGCTGCGCTGGTACACGCTCTCGACGCTCAATCACCGCACGCACCGCAAGCTGCTCATCGTCGACGGGCGGATCGGATTCTCCGGCGGCATCGGCATCGCGGACGACTGGCTCGGCGACGCCGACTCGAAAAATCATTGGCGCGATACCGTGGCGCGCGTTGAAGGCCCGGTGGTCACGCAGATGCAGTCGGCGTTCATGGACAACTGGGTGAAAAGCCGAGGGGAGCTGCTGACCGGGCTCGATTATTTTCCGCCGCTCGCGCCGTCCGGACCGCACCTGACGCAGGTGTTGAAGTCGTCGCCCAGCGAGGGCAGCTCGACGGTGAAGCTGCTGTACATCATCTCGATCGTGAGCGCGGTCAAGTCGATCTACATCACCAACGCGTACTTCGTCCCCGATGCCGACACCATCCGCGCACTGGAAGGAGCGGTGCGGCGTGGCGTCGACGTGCGCGTGATCGTGCCGGGTGAGTTCACCGACGTTCCCATCGCCCGGCAGGCCAGCCGCTGGCACTACGAGTTGCTGCTGCGGCGCGGCATCCGCATCTTCGAATACCAGCCGACGATGATGCATGCGAAAACGATGGTGGTGGACGGCGCCTGGACCACGATCGGCTCATCAAACTTCGACGACCGCAGTTTCCGATTGAACGACGAGGTGAACATCAACATCTACAACGACGACATCGCCGCCCAGATGGAGACGATGTTCCACGCCGACCTGGCGCGATGCGAAGAGGTAACGCTCCGCAAATGGTTCCGTCGGGGATGGCTGGACAAGACGAAGGAGAAATTGGCGGGCGTGTTCCGGCCGCAATTGTGAAAAGTCTTTCAACCACAAAGACACAAAGGACACAAAGAGATCACCTTTGTGCCCTTTGTGTCTTTGTGGTTGAAATGGTTTTAAACTCTCTCCAATGCTCGGGCGCGTGGCGGTTGCAGTCTCACTAATCCTGTTCCCTGTAGCCGCCTTCCCGCAGTGCAATCTCACGCAGGTGGCCAGCGTGCCGTTTCGCGCGTCCTATCTCGACATCGCCATCGACGGCAACGACCTTTGGGCGGCGACGTCTTACGGCGTGTCGCTTTACGACCGCAGCGTCGATCCGCCGTCGCTGATTGCATCGCTGCCCTTGCCGGGAATCACGCGCGTCGTGCGCGTCGCGAATGGCATCGCCTACGCCGGCAGCGGATCGAACTTGTTCATCGTGCGCAAGAACGGACGCGCGCTGCAGCTCGTGCGCGGCATCGATGCCGGCGCCACGATCAACGATCTCCTCCTGACGTCGCTCGATCTCTACCTCGCCACCTCGAACGGAATGTCGCAGTGGGACCTCCTCGATCCCGCAAATCCCTCGAGGACGCCCGCGGTGTTCATCACCAGCGGCGCGAACGTGCAGTCGCTCGCGCTCAGCAACTCGATTCTCTTCGCAGCGGACGGCGACACATCGGTCGAGTCGTTCAATATCGCCGTGCCGTCGATTCCGACCGGCGTCGGCGCGATCGCGTCGCTGCCCGGAGCGAACGCCGTCGCCGTCAACGCCGGCCGTCTATACGTCTCGGATGGCCAGCAGACCGACATCTTCACGAACATCGACTCCGGCGGCAACGCCGTGAAACTTGCCACCGACTCGTTCGGCGGCGCAGCGATCACCGGCATCAACAGCAGCGCGATTTTCGCCGCCGGCGCGGACCGGCAGGTACGCGCCTTCGATCTCGCGTCCGCGGCGGCGCCGGTCGAGTTGTGGCGCGTGCAACTCAACCCGAGCGGCGGCAACGTGAATCGCATCGGCCGCATCGCCACCGCCCCCAACCGCCTCTACGTCGCCGGCGGCGACCTCGGCCTCCTCACCTACGACACGACGTCGTTCACCACGCCCTTCCCGCTGCGCAGCTACGCCACCGGCGCGACGACCTCGGTCGTTTCACTTGGGACGACGGTCTACGTTTCTCGCGCATCCGGCGGCATCACGGAATTCAACCAGTCGCCCGGCGGCGCGCTGACGCAAGCCCGTTCGTGGGACAGCAGCACCGGCATCGTGCGCGACGGAGGCAACAACTTTCTCCTGACGACCACCGGCGCGAAGGCATCATTCTGGGCGCTCACGCCCGCGGTGCCGACGCTCGTGTCGTCGGTGACGTTGCGCGCGCCATTCGCCTCCGCGTTTCTTTCGCGACCGGTCGCCCCCTTCGTTCTCACTCCCGCGGCCGCCACTCCCCTTTGGCTCCCCTATCCCCCCCCGGCCCCGCCCGCCCCCCCCCCGCTCCCCGCACCCATCTCTCCCTCGCCCTCCTCCCCC
>ERZ1739052.10-NODE-10-length-32706-cov-11.227374_pt1 | contig 32706 bp, 32 predicted proteins | sample MGYA00581761_ERZ1739052 | MGnify/ENA primary metagenome ERZ1739052 (study PRJEB42929, sample SAMN08275524) | rhizosphere metagenome | isolation source: Rhizospheric soil replicate 1 | host: Colobanthus quitensis and Deschampsia antarctica | place: Antarctica...
CGGTTACACGCGCGAGCAGTTGAGCCGATTGACGTTTACCGATCTCACGCATCCCGACGACGCGCGGCGCGAGGCTTCGCTGATGCGGCGGATGCTCAGCGGCGACGCGGGCGGCTATCGCATCGAGAAACGGATCATCGAGAAAAAGGGGAAGTACCGCGACGTCGAAGTCCTCTGCGCCATCGCCGGAAGCGATGATGGCGGCTCTCCCTTTCTCGTCTACATCGTCGACGAACGCGCACGCGCGGCCAACGTCCAGATCCGTCCGGCTGCGCAGGCGAGCGAGCAGTTGCTGATGGCCGTCGTCGATCAGCTCACCGACTTCGCCATCATCCGCACCGACGACAACGGCCTCATCGCCGGATGGAACGCCGGCGCCGAACGGATCCTCGGCTACACGCGCGAAGAGGTGATCGGCCGTCCGCGCCGGATGCTGTACCGCGATCACGAGCACTGGGGCGGCAAGTCGACGGCGCAATTGCAGGAGGCGCGCGAGTCGGGACGTATCGACCTCGAGGACTGGCGCGTCGCGAAAGACGGCCGGCATTTGTGGGTGCACACCAGCCTCACGCCGGTGCGTATCAGCGGTGCAATTAAAGGCTTCGTCGAAATCATCCGCGCTCCGGATGCGAGAGTGGAAACCAAACAGGCGGTCGATGCGCTGCGCACCGAACTTCGCAGGCGGCAGCAGACGGAGGAGGCGCTTCGGTCGGCGATCGATGAATTGCGCGTCAACGGCGAGCAGACGATGGATGAGCTGAAGATCATGACCGACGCGCTGCGCAAAGAGCTCGATCGCCGCAAACGCGCCGAGGAAGAGCTGCGCGCGATTCACGAACGGGTGGCGAGGGCAGTCGTGCCGCCGAAGGCGCCGGCGGAATCGGAGATCGTCTCGACGTCGATACCGCCGCAGCGGAAGTGGAAGCCGATCAGCGGCACGCCCGCGGAACTGCTCGTCAAACACGCCTCCAACCTGCGCACCGGCCGCCTCGTCATCGCCAAAGGCAAGCGCGAAAAAGAGCTTTTTATCGACAAGGGGAAGATCATCTCCTGCTCGTCCAACGATCCCTCTCGATTCCTCGCGCAGCGGCTCATCGCCGCCGGTATGATCACGGAAGAGCAGCGGCAGAAGGCGCTCGACATCCAGCGCGAAACCCAGCTCGCCCTCGGCCGCATCCTGATCATCCTCGGCGCGCTGACCGAGAACCAGCTTCACGATGCCATGCGCGCCAAAGCAGAGGACGAGATCCGCGAACTCTCCACATGGACCGATGCGAAATACGTCTTCGTGGAAGAAGAGATTCCGACGTTGCAACTCGTTCCGCTGCGCATTGACGTCGCCGAGTTGATCGTGCACCAGCTTCGCGCGCGCGATGACGTCCCCGCGGTTCTGGAGGCGATCGATGTCGCCGGCATCGTCTACGAGGCGGTCACCGATCTCGTCATCGACGACATCTCCTCGGCCGCCGACGAGATCACGTACAACATCGAAGCGATCACTTCGAACGCGGAGATCCTGGTTGCGAACGCCTCCGGCAAGACGCGGCGTTTCCATCGAACCAGTTGCGCCGCCGCGAAACGCTTCGCCGACGAAACGCGCGTCGTCTTCATGAGCGCCGTCGACGCGAGCGGCGCGGGGTATGACGCGTGCCGGATGTGTTTCAGAGGGTAGTGCGGACGTCCCCGTCTGCATCCGGCGGGCGTCCTCGCCCGGCGGGGGTTTCTGGGATTCAATCGAACGTCGTGAAGTGATTCGCAGACACCCCCGTCGGGCGAGACGCCGCGCCGGATGCAGGCGAGACGCCCGCACTACGCCACTCATCCGCTACAATCCGTTCGGCTCCCCGCCACGTACCTGGAGACAACATGCGACGAATCGCCGCGGCGGCAATTGGTCTATTTACAACCATCCCTCTCTTCGCGCAGACAGCCAGCGACTGGACGTTCAAGTCGCGCATCGAGCTGCGCGCCAACTATCGCGACAGCAAGGAAGAGAAGTTCGCGCTCAAGTTTCTCTTCAGGCCGAGTCAGCTACCGGTCGGACAGACCGTCGGATTCGAGGAGACGGTCGATGCCGGCTCTCACGCGGAGCTGAGCGTCGCCCAGATCAAGCTCGACCTCGGCTACAGCACCTGGTTCCTCGCGCACACGCAGTTGCACGGGCAGGACAAGTACCGCCGCAATCCGACCAGCGCTGACCGCAAGGTCGACGCCGACGAACTGTGGATCCAGATCGGACCGCGTCCCGAGTTTCTGGCCCGTCCGGAGCGGACATCGTTCTTCGTCCAACTCGGCAAGTTCGTGAAGATGGAGCGTCAGCCGATCCGGGTTCTCGAAAGCTATGGGCTCGTCGCCACGTCGTTCAATCGTTTCGAGGACGTCGGTGTCATGACCGGCGGCTCGATCGGCCGCAATTTGTACTGGCGGCTGACCGGCACGAGCGGCAATCCGCTCTACTTCCGCGATCCGAACGCGCTGGCGGGCGACAACGGCATCAACGAACTGCTGCAGCCGAATCCCGATCCGAAGTTGAAGTCCGGCTTCCCGATTCTCTACGACACCCGCGTCGAGGACCTGGCCCTCGACACGAAGAACATGTCGTTCGGACAAGGCCTCGGCTACCGCTGGCAGAACGACGCGCAAACGTTCGGCTTCGATGCCGTGGCGTTTCACTACCGCCGTAACCTGCTCGACGGTGAGAACGCGCCGCTGACCGGGACGTTCTACGGCACCGACCTCGATCTTCTCGAAGGGCCGCTCGATAAGGGTCTGCCCATCCGCGGAAACAAAAAAGAGGAAACCGGCGCGCGCATCTACACCGAGTGGAAGGGCTTGACTTCGACGATCCAGTTCACGAACCAAACTGTCGCCGGTATGCATCGCAGCGGAGCGGAGGGCGAGTTCGGCTACAAGTTCGACTGGCGAGGCGGCGAAGGATTTTTGCAAAGCATTCAGCCGGCCGTGCGCTGGAGCGAGCTGCACTACGGCTTCAAGGGCAATGGCACTCAGTATCCGGCTCCGAGCATCTGGTGGAACTGGACCAAGATCGATGCCGGCATCCGCATCGCCTTCGCCAAACACGTCGATCTGACCATCGAACGCGCGCGCAACAACATCGGCGCGCCGAAGAAGATCCATCCCGACGAGACGTTGGCGACCGTGCGCATTCGCATCTGACGGGCAGGCCCGGCCCTTGCTCTTCCGTACCTCGGAGGAGTCAATGCGAAACGAAATGATTGGCGCCGTCGTACGGCGCGCCATCGAACATCCGGAGTTCAGGCAGCGGCTGGTCGAGAATCCGCAGGAGGCGCTCAGCGCGCACGGATTCGTGCTGGAGAGTTCTGACCTCGCCGAAATCGAGAGCATCCGGACCAAACTCGGCCAGGGTGATGCCGAGCAGCAACTCGTCACGATTGCGGAACATTACGGCGTCAATCCGAGGCCGTAGCTGAGTCACGGCAGGCATCGGGCCGGCCGTTTCCTTTTGTCCCCTGGCCCGTCATACAGGAGAAATTTGTGTTCCGGCCGACCGGTTCGAAACGGGAGCAAATTTCCAGGTCTCATACCTTTCAGGGGCAAACGCATACTGATGAGCGATCACTCGCTGAAGCGCGGTCTTCTCTTCACCATTTTCTTTCTATTCACCGCGGGCAGCACGTTCGCGGCTACGCCGTCAGGCCGCTACGAAACCAGGATGGTGTGGGATTCCGCCATCCATCGCGCCGTCCTCTTCGGCGGCCTGGGCCCCATTGATGCCGGCACCAAGCTGCAGTACGACCTCGCGGATACTTGGGAGTGGACCGGCAGCCGCTGGCTTCAGGTTTTCCCCCCGCACAGTCCCTCGGCACGCGCCGGCGAATCGATGGTTTACGACTCCGCTCGAACCCGGGTCGTGATCTTCGGCGGCCGCCAGGGAAAACTCAATCTCAACGACACCTGGAGCTTTGACGGCAACGACTGGACGCCGATCAACACCGTCAGCGCGCCCTCGGTGCGCGTGCTTGCCGGCGCCGCCTACGACTCGGTCCGAGACCGCATCGTCCTCTTCGGCGGCACGCATCAGACCTACAGCACCGACGGTAGGACCCTCACCGAGACGCCGCTGTACGACACGTGGGAGTTCAACGGCACGAACTGGATACAGATCCTCACCACAGGTCCCGTCGTTGGCAAGCCGATCATCGAGTACGACCCGGTCCGCAAACAGACCATCATGCTCGGCCTCAACGCGAGCGCGGCCACCGTCATGTATGCCTGGGATCCGGCCGGCGCCAAATGGAACGCTCTCACCCCGACCGTGTTGCCCACGTGCGCCAACGAAGGCGCGATGACGTGGCAGAGTTCGAACAACACCATCCTCTACACCGGCGGCGTCTGCGCGACGTCGACCGGCGCCGAGGAGACGTACGAGTGGGACGGCACGAACTGGACGAAGATCGATCTGACGCTCTTTGCCGGCGCGTACGTCGGATCGGCGTTGACGTTCGATCCCGACCGCCAGAACGCCGTGCTGTTCGGCGGCGCACCCGTGACCGGCGCCCTCCTCACCGCCACCTTCGTCTATGCGAACAAAGCCTGGACCGGCATCGGCGACACCGCGTACCCGGTGCCGCGCTCGCTCTTCACCTTCACGAGCGATCCGGTCAACAAAGTCATCTACCTGTTTGGCGGCGTGAACGACGCCACCGCGTTCTTCGACTTCTGGACGTATCAGAACGGTATGTTCCGTGCGCAGACCGCCACGAATCAGCCGACCGATTGCGCGTCGCCGCTCGCCGCCTACGACACCGACCGTTCCAAGCTGGTCATCCTCTGTTCCACCAGCGCAACCTGGGAGTACGACGGCTCGAAGTTTACGCAGTTCGACACCACCAAGACGGCGCCGCCCGGACACCGCTTCGGCAGTATTGCCTACGACCAGAATCTGAAAAAGGTCGTTTACTTCGGCGGCGTCGACGTCAGCAACATCTATCTCGATCAGACCTGGACCTACGACGGAACCGCCTGGGCACAGGTGAAGAAGAATCCTCCTCCGTCTCGCTCGCTGGCGTCGATGTGGTACGACCCGATCCTGAAGAAGACCGTCATGTACGGCGGCCTCGGGCGCCTCACCTCGCAGGACCGGCTGACGCGCTTCAGCGACATGTGGTCCTTTGACGGCACCGGCTGGACGCAGCTCAAGCCCGACATCACGCCCGGTATGCGCTACGGCGCCGAGGTGGCCGTCGATCCGAAAACGGGCCACGCCATTCTTTTCGGCGGAATCCGCGTCGACATCGATGCGAACAACAATCAGATTCAGGTGTACGCAAACGACACATGGGATTGGGACGGCACGACCTGGAAGAAGATCACCACACTCGTCACGCCACCCGCGCGCGAGAACGGCGGCTTCGCCGTCGATCCGATCCGCAACCAACTGGTGATGTTCGGCGGCTACAGCGGCTTCTACGTTTCGGATCTTTGGAGCTTCGTGGACGGCAAGTGGTCGCAGGTCACCGAGACCCTCAACCGGCGGCGCGCTGCACATTAAAAAGTGTGAAGAGTGAAGGGTGAAGAGTGAAGGAAGCGCTTCACTCTTCGCCCTTTCGCTTTTTTCACTCTTCACTCTTCACCTTCACTCTTGTTTCTCTCGTGCTATTTTTGACAGTCCATGAGCGAATCCCTCGTCGCGCAGTCGCCTGCGTTTCCTCCCGTGCTCTTCCGCCGCAGCATCGCCGACGCCCTGGAAATGGCGCACGGCGTCGATGCCATCGCCGCCGAGGAACGCGCCGCGTCGCTGGCCAAACGGTCGCTGAAAAAAGAGTCGAAGGTGTGGGGCCTGAAGCTGATCATCAGCATGATGGACCTCACCACGCTCGAGGGAAAAGATACGCAAGGCAAGGTGTGGGCGCTCTGCCAGAAAGCCATCCGTCCCGATCCGTCTGACCGCGACATCCCGCACGTCGCCGCCGTCTGCGTCTATCCGGCCATGGTGCCGTTCGTGAAGCAGGCCGTGGCTGGAACTGGTATCCATATCGCCTCCGTCGCCACGGGATTCCCGAGTGGGCAGACCTTCATCGACGTCAAAGTCTCCGAAACGCGGCAGGCAGTCGCGGCCGGCGCCGACGAGATCGACATGGTCATCGACCGAGGCGCGTTTCTGTCGGGCAATTACCAGAAGGTCTTCGATGAGATCGCCGAGGTCAAGGAAGCGTGCGGTCCGGCGCATTTGAAGGTGATCCTGGAAACGGGCGAACTGGCGAACTACGACCAGGTGCGCAAGGCGTCGCTGATCGCCATGTTCGCCGGTGCCGATTTCATCAAGACGTCCACAGGCAAAGTGACGACGAACGCGACGCTGCCGGTGACGCTGGTAATGCTCGAAGCGATCCGCGATTTTCTGCACGTTACCGGCAAGAAAATCGGGATGAAGCCGGCCGGCGGCATCGCCAACGCCAAACTCGCGCTCGCGTACCTCGTGCTGTTGTACGAGACCATGGGCGGCGAGTGGATGACTCCCGATCGTTTCCGCTTCGGCGCGTCGTCGCTGCTCAATGACGTGTTGATGCAATTGCGCAAAGAGAAAACAGGCGCGTATCAGTCGGGGGATTACTTTACGCTGGATTAGAGAAACGACGAAATGTTCAATGTTGAATGTTCAATGTTGAATGTTGAATGGACGTTATCGCCTCCGGTTTCATTCAACATTGAACATTGAACATTCAACATTGAACATTCGAGAGATCGCATGACCACACTTGAAACACGAGACCGTCTTACTCCTGGTGCCGCGTCCAGCGCCCTTACGGAGTGGCACTATTCGCCGTCGCTTGAGGCAACGGACCACGTAAAAATCCAGTCGCGCTACAACCTCTTCATCGGCGGCAAATTCGTCGAGCCGCACTCGAAGCGGTGGTTCGAGACGATCAATCCGGCCACGGAAGAGACGCTCTCCGAAATGGCCGAGGCGGATGCGGAAGACGTCGACCGCGCCGTCAAAGAGGCGCGCCGTGCGTATGAAAAAACGTGGCGGAAAATCGCCCCGTCCGAACGCGCCAAATACATTTTTCGCATCGCCCGTCTGATTCAGGAGAAATCGCGGGGTCTCGCCATCGCCGAGACGATGAACGGCGGCAAGCCGATCAAGGAATCGCGCGACGTCGACATCCCGCTGGCCGCCGCACACTTTTTTTATTACGCCGGATGGGCCGACAAACTCGAATACGCGTTCCCGAACCGCAACGTTTCGCCGGTCGGCGTCGCGGGCCAGATCATCCCCTGGAACTTCCCGCTGCTGATGGCGGCGTGGAAACTGGCGCCGGCGCTCGCGGCGGGAAATACGGTCGTGCTGAAGCCGGCCGAGACGACGTCGATCACCTCGCTGATGCTCGCCGAAATCATTCAGGAAGCCGACCTTCCGCCGGGCGTCGTCAACATCATCACCGGCGCCGGAGCGACCGGCGCGGCGCTCGTCAATCACAGCGACGTCGACAAGATCGCGTTTACCGGATCGACGGACGTCGGCAAACGGATTCAGCGCGCGCTCGCGGGCACGCATAAGAAGTTGACGCTGGAGCTGGGCGGCAAAGCGCCGAATATCGTCTTTGAAGACGCGCCGATCGATCAGGCCGTCGAAGGAATCATCAACGGCATCTACTTCAATCAGGGGCACGTCTGTTGCGCCGGTTCGCGGCTCTTTCTGCAGGAGTCGATCCTCGAGCCGGTGGTGCGCAAGCTGCGCGAACGCATCGGAACGCTGCGCGTCGGCAATCCGCTCGATAAGAACACCGACGTCGGCGCGATCAACTCGCGGGCACAACTCGAAAAGATTCAGGAGCTCGTCGAGAGCGGCACCGACGAAGGCGCCGAGATTTTCCAGTCGTCGTGCAGCGTCCCCGACCGCGGCTTCTGGTTCCGTCCCACGTTCTTTACCGGCGTTGCGGCGTCGAGCCGCATAGCACAGGAAGAGATTTTCGGGCCGGTATTGTCCGTTTTGACCTTCCGCACGCCGGAAGAAGCCATTGAGAAGGCGAACAACACGCCTTATGGATTATCGGCCGGCGTCTGGACTGAAAAGGGATCGCGCATTCTCAAGATGGCCCAGAAGCTCCGCGCCGGAGTGATCTGGGCGAACACGTACAACAAATTCGATCCGGCCTCTCCGTTTGGCGGCTACAAAGAATCGGGCTTCGGCCGCGAAGGCGGACTGCACGGACTGGCGCCGTACGTGGTGCTGTCATGAGATTGAACGTCCGCAAGACCTACAAGCTCTACATCAACGGCGAGTTCCCTCGAACGGAATCCGGCCGCTTCTATGCCGTCAAAGGCAAAGGGGGAGAGTTGCTCGCCAACGCCTGCCGCGGATCGAGAAAAGACCTGCGCAATGCCGTGCAGGCAGCGCGTAAAGCGTTTCCCGGGTGGAGCGGAAAAACGGCCTTCAATCGCGGACAGATTCTTTACCGGATCGCCGAAGTCTGTGAGGCACGTGCCGCTGAATTAGTAGACGAATTGCGTCGCCAGGGCTCGACGGCGGCCGACGCGCGCCGCGAAGTGGCTGCACTCACCGATCGCTGGGTCTACTACGCCGGCTGGAGCGACAAATACCCGCAGGTCTTTGGCTCCGTGAACCCGGTGGCCGGTCCGTACTACAACTTCACAGTGCCCGAACCGACCGGCGTCGTCGGCGTAGTCGCGCCCGAAGAGCCCTCGCTCCTCGGCCTCGTCAGCCGCATCGCGCCGGCGATCGTCGGCGGCAACACGGTCGTCGCCATCACCTCCGAAGCCCGTCCGCTGGCCGCCATCACCCTCGGCGAGATCTTCGAGACCAGTGACGTTCCCGCGGGCGTCGTCAACCTCATCTCCGGCCTCAAGACGGAACTGGTGCCATGGCTCGCGTCGCACATGGACGTCAACGCCATCGACACGACCGGCGTCGCCGACGTCGCCCTCGCCGGCGTGCAGAAGACGGCGGCCGAGAACGTCAAGCGCGTCGTCCACTTCAACGCCGGCAAGATCGGATGGGACGATGCCGCGCGCTCGCAGTCGCCGTACGCCATCTTCGATTTCCAGGAGATGAAGACGGTGTGGCACCCGATCGGGATGTAGTTGCTCAACCTTCCAAAAACGTAGAGACGCGCGCCGGCGGCGGCTGTACGTTGGTGCCCGTCGCTGGTCCGAAAACTGCAGCGACCCAGTGGGCGCACTCCAGCGCGCCAGCCCGTTGCGACGGCCGAGCAACGGGCATTTTTTTATCCCGCTTGCCTCATCTGCCGTCCCGCGATCGCCAGGTCCATTGCCGAAACGAGATCGTCGTCCACATCTTCAGGACGGATGAAACGCACCGACGGCAGCAGACGCTTCAACGATTCGGACTCGGCCGAGATCACGAGGATCGGCACGTCGCGGCGCCTTGCCTCGATCCTGCGGATGATGCTGATTGTTGCCAGTGCCGGCAGTTCGACGATGACGCCGTCGTCGAGCGGCTCGGCCGTCGCCGGGTGATTGATCGCGCTGACCACGTAGCCCGCGGCGCGCAGCAACGTCGCCGTGCGCGGCGCCCCGCGATCAGCGAGCAATAGCAAGTGCGGTGCGGCTTGTAACATTCGATCCCTCGCTTCTGTCATTGGCGCGCTTCAGCCGGCGCCGGTCGATCCAGATCTGAATCCGCCTGACGATCTCCATCGGATCGTCTGCTTTGGGGATGAAGCCGTCGGCGCCCAGTTCCTGCGTCAGCGCCGCCAGCTCGTTGTCGGAGCGGCCCGAGAACAGGACGAGCGCTCCGTCGGTCTTGAGCAATCGACGCAGTCCGCTTCGCAACGCCGCCGTGCCGGAGAGCGCGGGAAGGCTGATGTCGAGCAGGACGACGTCGGGATCGGCGTCGCGCAGGATCAGCGGCAGCGTGATCATGGAGCTGTGGAGGATCACGTCGATCCCTTCCAGATCGAGCAGCATCTTCATGCCCTCGAGCAGGTCGGGCTCATCGTCGACGATCAGCACGCGGCCGCGCGGCTTCGGACCGGCGCTCATCACGCTGCCGCCTGAACGCGCCGCACCAGTCCGGTCAGCGACTGCGGCAGCACGGGCTTGATGAGGTAATCATCGATGCCGTACTTCAGCCGCGCTTCGTTCTGGTAGCGCGTGTGTTTGTAGATGGCCGTCATGATGGCGATGTGCGGCCGGTAGTCGGCATCGATGCGGCGGATGAACCGCGCGATCTCGAATCCGTGCATCTCCGGCAGCAGGCCGTCGAGCAGGATGAGGTCGGGCCGGCTCTCACCCGCAACGCGGATGGCCTCGTAGCCGCTGCTGGCCGTGAGCGCTTCGATCTCCATCGTCCGGAACTGTTCGATGAGGGACCAACGCAGCCTCCGCTCATCCTCCACGATCAGGACAGACGGAAGCGCAGCCGCCACTTCGAAGTACGGCATCCGAGGAACTGCGATTTCTGCAAGGCTCATAGTTGCTACCCCTTTCCGCTCATGGACTCGGGATGCCGATAGTCCAAGGGCGCTGCCATGGGGTAGGAACGAGCTAAGTCGTTGCAGGGATTAGGAGAACTGCTTCACGAACGTCACGCTCGCCTGTTTGGATTTTGGAGAAGTGTTCGAAAATAGAACGCTACTCTAAGAGAAGTCTGTTACCAGCGCCGACTCCTTTGAGGGCTTTGAGGGAGTTGGCTCGGGCTTCTCAGCCGGCGGCCAATCGTCGGGTGCCTTCGTGGGCGGGATATAAGCTTCGACTCGGTTCTGGTCGTGAACGACATTGTTTGGAAGGCGAAGGATTTCAAATTTTCCCAACGGTAGTCTCCTTTTTGGTGAGTTCGAGTTTCATGTCCACCATCGTTCGCTGCGACCAACCTTCGGGGTTGGAACGGGCGACGAATCTTCGGGCATTGGCTCGACGCTCAAAGTGCGAATAAACTTGAACAACTTCAGCCCATTTGGGAATGACCAAATTCCCGAGCTGGAGTTCGCTCTCACCTGGTTCGAGCGCGATTTGAAACCTGTCCCCGGAAAACGTTCCCTCGTCTGGTTTCGTTAGCCACGTCCATTGCGCAGCGTACTCGGAGAATGCGGACTGCTGCGCGATGACCTTCGATGAAGGCAGAGAGGCAACAAGGGGAAGGAGAAGGTCAGCGCGAAGACGCCAAGTTGCGAATTCGACTTTTACTTTTCCGATATTTCGAAGCGTCACGAGCACGCGCAAGAGATAGCGTCCGTCGGGTAGCGGCAGAGTTTTTACGCTCTGTTCCACGCTAACCGCTTCTCGTTCCGTCCGCGACACTACATAGATGCGAATCGTCCATAGCGCCCCGATAAGGAGTGCGGAGATTTCGAGAAGATCCTTTAGGATGCCGACCGATTTTGCCTGGTCGTCGAGCGAATAGCCGCGGTGGAAGGCGCCAAACCATGCGAGCACGATCGCCACGACGCTACTGACGATGACGCCTGTCCTCCAGAGTAGCTGTCGGTCGAAAGGATCTGACACTTCTCCTCCGGAGTAGGAGGGTCCGCGAGGGGGGCAATCCCTACCCCGAACCTACTTCACCTTCGTTCCCGCGGGAACTCCGGCGTCGACGCTGAGCAGCGACGGTTCGCCATCGAGGGAGGCGGCCAGGATCATGCCGTTGGATTCGACGCCCATCAGTTTGGCAGGCTGGAGGTTAGCGACGATCACGATTTTGCGTCCGACCAACTCCTCGGGGGTGTACTTGGTGGCGATGCCGGCCACGATGGTGCGCTCTTCGTCGCCGGTGAAGACGGTCATCTTCATCAGCTTCTTCGACTTCGGGACGCGTTCGGCAGCACGGACTTCGGCGACGCGCAGGTCGATCTCCATGAACTGATCGATGGTGATTTTCGCGATGTCGGGCGGAGCCGCTTGCGTCGTTTCGATTGGAGGTCCCGCGTTTGCCGGTTCCGTAGTTTCAGTTTTCTCTTCCATTGCTCCTCCGTGGATGTACGCCGCTGCATCGATGCGCGGAAAGATCGCGTCGGTGGCGCGGACGGGCGCGCCGGTGGGGAGACTGCCCCACTGCAGCGCGTCGCCAGTGATGAAATCAGGATTGGCGCCCAGGCGGGTGAGCGCTTCGCGCGTGGTCGCGGGCATGAAGGGGGCCATCATCACCCAGACGATCCGCTGCGCTTCGAGCGTGTTCCAGAGGATGCGCGAGAGCGACTCATCGGCGCCGGTTTCCTTGAACTTTTTCCACGGCTCGCGGTTGACGATGTAGCCATTCACGGCCACGAGCAGCTTCCAGGCGGCGTCGATTGCGCGTCCGAACGCCAGCTCGTCCATCGCTTTCAGGTACTCGGGCACGACCTGCTCGGACATGCGCAGAAGCTCATTCGCGGGACACGAAACCGGCGGCGTCTTCCCGCCGAAGTAGGTGTCCGTCATCTTGATCGCGCGCGAAAGCGTGTTGCCGAGGTCATTGGCGAGATCGGCGTTGTAGCGAGCCAGGAAGGCCTCGTCCGAATAGTTCTGATCCTGGCCGAAGACCATCTCGCGCAGCAGGAAGTAGCGGAGCGGATCGGCGCCGAATTCGTCGATGATGTTGTACGGTCGCACCACGTTGCCGAGCGACTTCGAGATCTTCTGATTGTCGCGAAGCCACCAGCCGTGGCCGACGATCTGCTTTGGCAGCGGCAGCCCTGCGGCTAGCAGGAACGCGGGCCAATAGACCGCGTGGAAGCGGGTGATGTCCTTGCCGACGAGGTGAATGTCGGCGGGCCAGTCGTGATCGAAGCGCGCGTGCTCCGCGCTGCCGAAGCCGAGGGCCGAGATGTAATTCGTCAGCGCATCCATCCAGACGTAGATGACGTGATCGGGAGATCCGGGAAACGGAATGCCCCATGTGATGGCCGTCCGCGAGATCGACAGATCTTTGAGCCCCTGCTCGACGAACGAAACGATCTCGTTCATGCGCGTCGCGGGATAGACGAAGTTCGGATTCTTTCGGTAATGCGCAAGCAGCGGCTCGGTGTAGCGCGACAGTTTGAAAAAGAAGTTGCGCTCCGCCGTCATCTCGACGGGATGGCCGCTTTCGTCTTTGCCGTCGCGGACCTGGTTGTCGGGGACGAACGTTTCCTCGCTCTGGCAATACCAGCCGGCGTGCTCGCCGAGGTAGATGTCGTCCGGAATCCGCTCCTGGATGCGGCGGATCAGTTCCAGCACACCGAGACGGTGTCGTTGCTCGGTGGTGCGGATGAAATCGTCGTGGCTGATGTCGAGCTTGCGCCACATCTCGTGGTGCTTGGCGACGACGCGGTCGGCCAGTTCGATCGGCAGGATTCCTTCCCTGGCCGCGGCGCGCTCGATCTTCTGGCCATGCTCGTCCGCACCGGTCAGGAACCAGACGTCGTCGCCCATCCGGCGGCGATGCCGCGCGATGACGTCCGCGACGACGTTCTCGTACATGTGCCCGATGTGCGGATCGTCGTTGACGTAGTGGATGGCGGTAGTGATGTAGAACTTGCTCATCGCAAAAGGGGAGGGATTGTAGCGCGTGGCAAGAAGCGAGCCGTCAGGTTGGCGCGGACGTTGTAAGATTTGCCTTAGACGCCAGGGGGAGGGCGAGAAGCTATGAGCTGCGAACGTAGCCGTATTGCGCTGTTTGGCGTTTTTGTATTCACGTTTCTTGCGGGCCCGTCATTCGCGGCGGTCCTCACCAATGTCAGGGCCGCGCAGGCTCCGCCGACGATTTCCTTCTCCGCTACGCCAGACGACATCGCCACCGGTCAAAACTCGACGCTGGTTTGGGACACGACGGACGCAACCTCAGTGACCATCGACAACGGCATCGGATCGCAGCCGGTCTCCGGTTCCGTGGTCGTTGAGCCCACGTTGACCACGACGTACACGCTGACGGCGACCGGACCCGGCGGCACGGCAAGCAGTCAGGCCACGGTCACGGTCACCAACCGGCCGATCATCAGCTTTATCATCCATCCGACGGATATCGTCTCCGGTTCCTCAGCGACGCTGATCTGGTCGGTCTCAAACTCGCGGAGCGTTTCGATCGACAACGGCATCGGGCCGGTGCCGGCGAGCGGCTCGATCAACGTTTTCCCCACCACCACGACGACCTACACGATGACGGCGGCGGGCGCGGCAGGCGATTCGTTCGCGGACGTCACGGTGAATGTGGTCGAAGTGCCGCAGATTCTTTCGTTCACGGCCACTCCTTCGACCATCCCTGGCGGAGGTTCGGCCACGATTGAGTGGAGCGTGAGCGGCGTCGATTTCGTGAAGATCGATCCCATCGGGGACGAGTTCGCAAACGGATCGATCGACGTTTCGCCGACGAGGACGACCGTTTATCGCCTGACGGCGTCGAATGCCGCGGGAACGGCACAGGCGACGGTTACGGTTACGGTGGTCTACCCGACGCAGCCGAAACATCGCGCTGTAAGGCACTGATCGGCGCCGCGGTTTCGCTTCCGTGTCTCCGCGTCTCCGCGTGAATTGAGAAAGCGCGCGGACTGTCCGTCTTGACTCCTGCAAGGCAAACATCCGGTTTGCCCGACCCAGGCAAGGTCAAGAACAGGAGAGAGAGCATGTCCTACGCGCGTCGCGGCGTCCTGGCGTTTCTGGTTTTCTTCCCGGCGTTTCTCGCGTTCCCGTCATTTGCAGCAACACTGCGGCCGAAGGCGGCTTCCCGCGGCCTGATCGTGGGGTCGAAGTCGGTGCACACCGAGGCGGCAGGCATCTACTTCAACGGGAATTTCAGCTATTCAATCAGCAGCGGGCAGGCTGTCCTGAAGGCCGACAGCGTCACCAACCCGAACGGCACTGCCAGCGGGCCGTTGCGTTTCGCTCTTTGGATGACCACCACGCCGTATCCCGCCGCCGGTACGATCACGGCGACCTACGACATCACCCCGTCGCTGGCCGCCGGACAGACGATGAACGGCGTCAACAGCGCAGGAACGAGCGGACCGTTTACCATTCCGCCGACGGGCTGCTACTACGTTTCCCTGGTACTGGAAGAGAACGTCAGCGGTACCTGGACCCAACGCGACTGGGGCAACTTCTCCAAGAGCTTCGATATCTTCAACGGCTGCGTAGTCTCCTTCACCGCCAGCCCCAGCACGGTCGCGCCGGCCGGTGCGTCGACCCTGTCGTGGACGACCGCGGGGACGGTCAACAGCGTCAGCATCGACAACGGCGTCGGTTCGGGCGCGGCGAACGGATCAACGACCGTACATCCCTCAGCAACGACGACGTACACCGTCAGCGCCTTCAACACCGCCAGCTCTTACCTCCCCTCGAAGCAGGTAACGGTGACGGTCGGCGGCTCCCCGGCGCCGACCGCTACCTTCTCCGCTGCACCGACGTCGATCACGGCCGGACAATCGTCGACGTTGACCTGGTCCACGACTAACGCGACGACGGTCTCGATCGACAACGGCGTCGGAAGCAAGCCGGCTTCGGGTACCGCTTCGGTCAGTCCGGCCTCGACGACGACCTACACGCTGACGGCGACCGGACCCGGGGGCACGATCACGAAGACGGCCACGGTCACGGTCACCCAGCCCGCGCCGACGATCTCCTTCTCCGCGACACCGGCCAACATCTCGTCCGGTCAATCGTCGACGCTGGTTTGGAACACGACCAATGCGGCCTCGGTGACCATCGACAACGGCGTCGGCAGCAAACCGGTGTCGGGTTCCGCTACCGTGAGTCCGAGCGCGACCACGACGTACACGTTGACCGCGACCGGCCCTGGCGGCACGCTGACCAGCCAGGCCACGGTGACCGTCAGCAATCGGCCGAGCATCACGTTCGTGGCTTCGCCGGGGACGATCGTTATCGGATCGTCGTCGACACTGACATGGCTGGTCACGAACGCTACATCCGTCACGATCGACAACGGCATCGGCGCGCAGGGGCCGAGCGGCTCCACGAGTGTCACGCCGGGACAGACGACGACCTACACGCTGACGGCGACCGGCCCGGGCGGAACCTCGATCGCATCGGCTACGGTCACCGTCGTCGACTTGCCGAGGATCAACTTCTCGGTCACTCCGTCCGTTATTTCGGCGGGAGGTTCGGCGACGCTCTCGTGGGCTGTGACCAGCGTCGACTTCGTCACGATCGATCAGGGCGTGGGCACCGTGTTCGCGATCGGAACGACAAATGTCTCGCCAACTCACACCACCGTGTACACCCTCACGGCGACCAATATCGTGGGAACAGTAAGCGCCACGGTCACCGTGACCGTCGGCACGCCGCCACCCCCAAAACATCGAGCCGTGAGGCATTGAACGTTCGGATTGCTATCTCGCTAACCTGTTGATTTACCGGCAGTAAGCGCTCGAAAAAACAGGTTCATCATTTGCAATGCCCCTCCCAGCCAAAAACGGCTGGGAGGGCAGTAAATGCAGGCTTCAACGGAACCGGTTGCCTCGACGGGGATCGGCGGACTCGATGCGATTCTCGGCGGAGGTTTTCCGAAAGATCATGTTTATCTGATTCAGGGCGACCCAGGCGCGGGCAAGACCACGCTCTCGCTGCAGTTCCTCCTCGAGGGCGTCAAGCTCGGCGAGAAAACGCTCTACATCACGCTTTCCGAAACGCGGCGTGAGCTGCACGCGGTGGCGAAATCGCACGGATGGTCGCTCGACGACGTCGAGATTCACGAACATCTCGTGCGCGAGGAGACGCTCAGCGAAGAAGAAGACACGCCGATTTTCCATCCCTCGGAAATCGAGCTCGGACAAACCGTCTCGCGTCTGCTGGAGCAGGTGGAGCGCGTCAATCCGCAACGGGTCGTGCTCGATTCGCTTTCCGAGATCCGGCTCCTGTCGCAGAGCAATCTCCGTTATCGCAAGCAGATTCTGGCGCTCAAGCAGTACTTCACCAACCGCGGCGCGACATCGCTCTTCCTCGATGACCGTACTTCGGAGGGAAACGATCTCCAGCTACACAGCGTGCCGCACGGCGTCATCGTGCTGGAGCGGCGCGCGCCGTTGTATGGATCGCCGAGGCGCCGGCTGGAAATCATCAAGCTGCGCGGCGTCGACTTCCGCGGCGGCTATCACGACTTCACCATCCGGCGCGGCGGCATCGAGCTTTATCCGCGGCTGGTCGCGGCGAAGGATAGCGGCGACGGGGGAGAAGGCCGCCTGGAAAGCGGCATCGCTGCGATCGACGAACTCCTCGGCGGCGGATTGGATCGCGGATCCAGCACCTTGATCATGGGCCCGGCCGGCGCCGGAAAGTCGACGCTCGCGACGCAATACGCCGTCGCGGCGGCCAAACGCGGCGAACGAGCCGCGCTCTTCATCTTCGATGAGAGCCGGCGCAGCCTGCTCAAGCGCTCCGCGGCAGTTTCCTGGCCACGCTCGCGCACGAACTCCGAACGCCGATGACCGGCATTCTCGGCTGGGTGCAGATGCTCAAGTCCGAGGGGATGGAGCCGACGGACGTTGCCGCTGCAATCGAGATGATCGAGAGCAGTACGCGCGTGCAGGCGCGGCTGGTCGAGGACCTGCTCGACGTCTCACGCATCATCGCCGGCAAGCTGCGCGTCGACCTCGCGCCGGTCGAGCTCCGGCCGGTCGTCGAAGCGGTCGTGGAGATGTTTCACGCAATCGCCGAGGAGCGCGAGATCACCATCGAAACGGACCTCGAGGATCGGCCGCTCAGCGTTTACGGCGACGAGACGCGTCTCCATCAGGTCATCTGGAATCTGCTTTCGAACTCGATCAAATTCACACCCGAGGGCGGGCGCGTGCGCGTGGCGCTCCACTGCTCCGAAAGCAAAGCGGTCCTGCGCGTCTCCGACACCGGGCAGGGCATCAGTCCCGATTTTCTGCCGTACGTGTTCGAACGATTCCGTCAATTCGACAACACCACCGTGCGCCAGCAGGCCGGTCTCGGCCTCGGCCTGGCCATCGTGCGCCACCTGGTGACGCTGCACGGCGGACAAGCTTCGGTGGAGAGCGCCGGCATCGGCAGCGGGACGACGTTCACGATCACCTTGCCTCTGCTCGCCGTGCGTGTGGAGCCGGCGGAGTTGCAGCAACTTCGCATGAAGCCCGAAATGCCGAAGCTGGACGGCGTGAAGGTTCTCGTCGTCGACGATGACGAAGAAGCGGGCAAGCTGGTCGCGATGGTCCTTGGCCAATTGGGCGCCGACGCGCACGCTGTCACGTCCGTTGCAGCAGCGGTGAAGATGCTTCGTAATTTTCCCGCGGACATCGTCGTCAGCGATATCGCCATGCCCGGCGAAGACGGCTACGCGCTGATGCGCCGCCTGCGCGAGATCGAGCCGGAGCTGGGACGGCACATCCCGACGATGGCGCTGACCGCGTACGGCCGCCCCGAGGATCGCAGCCGCATCCTCGCGTCGGGATTTCAAAAATACATTCAGAAGCCGGTGGAACCGGTGGAGCTGGCCCGCGCAATCGAGTCGCTCAGGCGGAACTGATCGCGATGAACGTCCTGGTGGTTGATGACGATGCACCAATTCGCGCGCTGGTGACGCGCGTCTTCACGCGCCGCGGCGACAACGTCCAGAGCGCCGTCGACGGCGAGGCCGCAATCGATTGCATCAAACACCACGCCTTCGACCTGATCGTGCTCGACCTGATGATGCCGCGTACCGACGGTTTCGGCGTGCTGTCCTACCTCTCGACACTCGACGGCAGCCGGCCGAAGATCATTGTGATGACCGCCGCCGTCCCCGGACTCGTCGACAAAGTCCCCTCGGAGATGGTCGTCGGCGTGCTCGGGAAACCGTTCGATCTGCAGGCGTTGGTATCACTCGCGGAAAAAGCGTTTCCGGCGCGCTCGGCTCGGCCCACCGCGATGAGGCCGTAACCCGATTGCAACGCGGAGGGGGCACATTGGCGCCACCATTGCTACCTATCCTGCTGTGACTGTCCGGGCATTTGGAGTAGGCCGTGAGTGGTGAACGGCGCGCGCTGGTCGTCGACGATGACGCGGGGATTCGCGTCCTGGTCGCGCGAATCCTGACGCGCAACGGATTCCTCGTCGAAAGCGCGCGCGATGGTGCCGAGGCGATCGAAAAGGTCCTGCTGCACGATTACAAAGTCATCACGCTCGACCTGATGATGCCGCGCATCGACGGCTTCGCGGTCCTGAAGTACATCGCGGAACATCGTCCCGAGTTGCTCCCCAACGTCATCGTCGTTACGGCATTCGGCCCGAACGTAATCGAGAAAATCTGTCCGCCCGTCGTGCGCGTCGTCGAGAAGCCGTTCGACCTCAACGCACTTCTCGCGGAGGCCACCGCGGTCGCGGATCACGAGCCGCCGGACGCCTGATGCGCGGCGAGAGTCGTGCAGCGCGCGGAAGGCGAGCTTCGGCGTCACGCGGCGTCGGGCTGCGTGCACTCGCGGGCGATGAGGATTAGCTTCTCGATGTCGAATGGCTTGGCCAGCACGTGGCAGATGCGCTGGAGAAAGTCGCAGCTCATTCGGGCTGGTGACGCCGTGGTCACGATCACGCGCCGCAGATACTTCGGCTGGGTCAACTCCAGGTAGCCGAGGAGTTCCTCGCCGCCGACGCCTGGCAGCATCAGATCGAGGATGAGCAGATCGTACGCGACGCCGTCCAGCAACCCGATCGCAGCGGCGCCGTTCTTCACGCCTTCGACGATGAATCCTTCGCGCTCGAGAACGATTTTGACGAGATTGAGAATGGCGCCGTCATCCTCGACCACCAACGCACGATACCCGGCCCGACGTTCCATAAGGACGACGTGAGCAAGAAAGCTGCCTTCCGTTCGAAGCCGGCGGTGCGACCGAATCAGGCGTGCGCCGGGTTAGCGCCGAGCACGCCCGCAACGATTTCGTACGACCGCAAGCGCGCGGCGTGGTCCGCCGCAGTCATAGCGCTTGGAGTGGGTCTCGTGTGGAGCTTTGCGCAGCAGCCGCCGACCGAAGAGGCTGAAGACCGCGTGAGGCAGTTCGAACTGAAACGCGCGCTTGTTGGCCCCAAGGTCAGACTTGACGAGGTTCTGAGTGAGCTCGGCCTCGCGGTTTGACGTCGATCTGTCCGAATCCGCAAAGAATTACCTCAACTCTCACGCTCATCAGCGCCCTCCCCCTGGTTCCCCGTTTGACTCTTTTTTGAGCACCGATACTCATCGGCTCCGGGCGTACGGTCGGCGGATGCAACTATCGAAGGTAGGACCGTGGGTTTCTGTTGCGTGCGCGATTCACTGCATGGTCAGCCCGATCATCCTCGCGGTGCTGCCGATGATCCATGTCCCGGAAATCGTCGAGACGTTGCTGATCGCGATTTCGATTCTCATCGGGGTCCTCACGATCAGCGCCGGGTATCGTGAACATCACAAAGTACGGGTCCTTGTGCTGCTCGTGTTCTCAGTAGCGTTCCTGGTCGCGAAGTATGGCGTGCCGGATCGCCTGGAAACGCCGATGGTCGTTGCCGGAGCGCTGCTCATGGCCGGCGCGCAGTTCATGAACCTGCGGTTGCAGCGCGGGTGCTGCCACGACGATCACTGCGAAGCGGAGACGAGCCGCAACGAATTGAGCTCCATCGCCAGACGCGTGTAGTTGTGAAGCCGCGATGCCTGCGCGGCTGTTAGCTTGCCCGCGGCCGCGGCGGCGAAGCCCGCGATCCCGACGAGCCGCGAGGCCCATTCATCCTGACCGACGATGCCTGACGTTCGCGCAATCAGCGCGTTCGCGTAGTCGCGCCGCTCCGGGTCATCGTCGACCAGCAACACGTCGGCGGTCTTGATTTCATCGGTCGAGCTGTGGCCGATGACGGCGAACGTCGGGATCTCATGCGAGGAGAGGACTTGGGGATCGCGGAACAGGATTCCGTGCGCCAGCGCATGGCCGAGTGCGAGTGCGCGCGCGGTGACCCGCGATTCCGCCGACGCCACCGGCACGGCGCCGAGGAGCATCGCGGTCGAGCGCTGCGCATCGCGGGTCACGGCATACGTTCCGAGTGACGCGATCAACGCGGCGGTGGAGACTGCCTCGAAGCGGTCGCGCGGCTGCGGCCCCGACAGCATCACTTCGAAACCGGACGAACGAATGAGATTCCGCGACTTGCGGATCAGCGTCTTCTCATACAGGTCGCCGGCGTTTGCAACGACGTGCGCGCCGATGCCGTCCAGACTCTCCACGGCCGCGAGCAGACCGAGCGTGATGGAGTGGAGAAGCGTCGTCGAGGAAAAGACGCCAGCCGCGATGACCGTGGCGACACCGCGACGCAAGGCCGAGTAGCTGGTAATGATGGTCATGAGGGCGCTGGCTTGGAGCCATACCGGCGAACCGGCGAACAAGCCCGAGCCGAGGATCACGCGCTTGGCGAGGACGCCGGTGAAAAGGCCGGCGCTCATGAAAAGGCGCAGGCACGCCTGTTCGACCGCGACATCTTCCAGCGAGCGATTGAAGCCATGTGGCCACGTCGTCCGCCACTCGTTCATCTCGTCATCGTTTGCCGGCGCCGAGTCGAGCGACGCGTATAGACGGTCGTGGACTTCCTCCGGCTGTACTCCCGGGTCGTATTGCAGCAGGAGCCGGCCGGTGAGTGGATTCGCCCAGGCGTAGCGGACCGGCGCATGCCGGCTGAGCTCTCGCTCGATGGCGACCGCGTACGCCGGCTGCGACCGCAGTGGGCCGATCTGCCATCGCTCGCGTCCCGGAATGGCGCTGCGGATCGCGACGTCGTTATTCATCGATCATGCGTCGCTCGATGGGGAACGAACGCAATTCACCGGTCGCTCCGGCCTCCGCGCGCGCCTCGGCGGCGATAGCCCGCAGCCCTTCGCGCGCGAGCAGCGTCTCCCGAATGGCGTTTTTTGCGACCGGACGCAACGCCCGGCCTGCGCGCGAGACGAGCGGACGGACCGACTCCGCGAGAAACGCGCCGAGGATAAACATCGTTCCGTGCGTGACCACACTCATAAATGGCATTGCGTATCTCCTCAGCGTGTGGCGGTAGCGCAGCACTCATCGGCGCATTCATCGACCGCCACGGTTTCGGCGACGACTTCCTTCTCACATGCGGTCCCGCTGCTGCAACAGGCGTCTGCTTTTTTCGCGGCGATCGGAGCGCAGCAATCGTCGACCGCCGGAATCAGCGCCTCGATCGGGCGCGGGACGACATTGCCGACGAGAACAGGACGGGTCTCGACGCGCGTATTCGTCACGTCCGCACCGTCCGGCTCGTAGTTGATGAGACGTGTGGAATTCATGACCACGCAGATCGTGCTGAGGTTGTGAAGAACGGCGGCCAGCAACGGATTCAGCGCGCCGAATGCGCCAGCCACGATGCCGATCGAGTTCACGCCGAGGGCGAGGCCGTAGTTCTGCCGGACGAGTTGAATCGTGCGGCGGCTCAACACGATCGTCGTCACGATGTTGTGGAGATTGTCGGCCGCGAGCGCGATATCCGCCGCCTCGATGGCGATGTCCGAGCCGCCCGTTCCCATGGCGATGCCGACGTCTGCCAGCGCGAGTGCGGGCGCGTCATTGACGCCGTCGCCGACCATCGCCACGCGATGACCTTCCTCGCGAAGTTTGCGGATCCATTCGAACTTCTCCTCGGGCAGAAGACGCGACCGCCATTCCGAAAGGCCGACCGTCTGCGCGACCGACGCCGCGACTTCCTCGCTGTCGCCGGTGAGCATCACCAGGTGCGGGATGCCGATGCTGCGCAGACGATCGAGCGCCTCGGCGGCGTCCGGACGAATGCGGTCGCTGACGCCGACCTGTCCGATGAAATTGCCATCGTGCGCGACGTAGACCACGGTCTCGCCTTCGAGCGCGTGACGGGTCTCCGCGGTCTGCGAATCGTCGCTAACGAGCACACCATGATCTTCGAGCAAGCGACGGCTGCCGACGAGCACTTGTCCGTCCGCGGCGTCTGCGCGAATTCCGCGGCCCGCGACGACTTCGCATTCATCGTGCGCCGGCAGATCGAGTCCGCGTGCTTTGGCCGCGGCGACGATGGCCAGCGCCAGCGGATGCTGCGCGTGAATTTCGGCGCCGGCGGCAATGGCCAGCACCCGATCTTCGGGACACCCGTCATGCGACAGAACGCGCTGCACCGTCGGCATGCCCTCGGTCAGCGTGCCGGTCTTGTCGAACACGACGACGTCGAGCTCCGCGGCCGCTTCGAGATACGTCCCGCCTTTGATCAGAATGCCGCGCCGTGCCGCGTTGCCGACTGATGCGCTCACCGCGGTGGGCGTGGCCAGACCAGCCGCGCACGGGCAGGCGATCAGCAGCATCGTCAGCGCCTGCACCGGATTGCCGGTCATCACCAGAATGGTTCCCGCGAGCAGGAAGGAGAAGGGGACGAACTTCGCCGCGAAGCGTTCGCCGACGGTTTGAATGCGCGGCTTCAGCTTCTGTGCACGCTCGACCGCGCTGATCAGGCGTCCGATCGCGGTTTCCGAGCCGACGCTTTCGACCCGGATGCGCAGCTTTCCGGCCATTAGGATCGTGCCGGCGAACACATGTCCGCCGATCACTCGTTCGACGGGCATGCTCTCGCCGGTGATCGCTGCTTCGTTGATCGTTCCTTCGCCGAGCTCGATGACCCCGTCAGCCGGAATCTTTTCGCCTGCGTAAACGGCGACGAGATCGCCTTTGCAGATTTGCGACGCGAGGCGCTTCGTCTCGACTTCGCCTTCGACGAGCCACGCTTCCTGATCGTCCGTGGCCAGCAACTCGCGGATGGCCTTGCGCGTGCGAAGGATCGTCTTCGCCTGCAAGTACTCACCGACGTTGAGCAGGAAGACGACCGTCAGGCCGCTCAGCGTCTCGCCGAGGAGAATGGCCGCGATCGTGGCAGTGCCCACGAGCGTGTCGACGTTGACCTGCCCGCGTTTGAACAGCGCCTGGGACATTCCTTTGATGTAGGCCCACCCGGTGATCACCGTGAAGATCCCGCTGAACACGACGAACGCGGGACCGGCGGCGGCGCCCGCGATCAGGCGCCAGGTAAGTGAGAGGAAGAATCCGATGCCGCCGATCCAGAGCTTGCGCTTGTAGCGCACCATGATCTCTTCGTTGGGATCACGAGCGTCGCAGCACGAACCCTGAATCGGGCAGTCGCGAAGTGAGGGAGGAGCGTCGAGGTCGCCCGTCTGTTGCCGGCGAGCGACGAGCGCTTCCTCCCGCGCCTCGTAGGCTTCGGCCGTGAGCGCGACCGCGCGCATGGCGAGATGAATCGCTTCGGTGATCCGTGCGATGGGAACGGTGAGGTCGAACACCACGAGGAGACGCGCGGTGATCGTGCTCGCTTTCACCTCGGTTACCCCGGCGGTCTTTTCGATCGCCATCTCCACAGCCGCGGCGTAGCGCGGCTGCCGATAGAGCGCTGGTACGTCCCAGCGCTGCCGTCCCGGTACATCCGATCGCAGCGAGATCCCGTCCGAAGCGAAGTCGAGCATCGGCTATGCCTTGGCCTTCGCGCGCGTTTTCTTTGCGCCGGTCCCGATTTCTGCCGACGCTTCTGCCGCGACATCCTGGAAGTCCTCGGTAACCTCGGCGGCGAATTCCTGCGCCTGCCGTCCGAGGACGATTCCCGTCTTCACGACGGTCTTTAGCACGGGACGAAGGATCGGTCCTCCGACGGCCTTGAACAACGCAGCGGCTCCGGCTCCGAGCATAAAAATCACGATGTGCGGCATAGCTCCTCCTTCTTTCGCGCCACGCCAGAGGTTAGCGCTGGTGCGCGCAGGAAATCAGTCTGCTGCCCTCGGATGCCCCTCGCAATGGGGCGGAGTCCCTAATTCCGGAGCAGACCCCGCCGAAAACGACTCACATCCCTCTCTAAACCTTTTTTGAGTAGTTCGACTCTGCTATCACCTCTTCCATCCCTGCATTCTGACGTACCCCCGTTCAACCGTAGGTCCCCCAAACGAGAGAGAGGGAATCCTGACATGTGTGCATGGGATACTCGGGTTGTGTCCGGTTTGCTTGTCTTCATTCTTTCCGCCGTGACTTGTCTCGCGGATGACCAGGGTGTCGTCAAGGGCCGGGTCATGAATGCGGGCGGCCAGCCCGTACCCGGCGCCGTCGTCGAGATCGTCGGCCATGGCCAGCGATGGAAAACAGACGACAGCGGCAACTTCGAAGCCCCGGTTCCGCCGGGCGATCAGCGGCTGATCGTCACGAGCACGCGCTACGGCGTCGCGGTCACGCCCGTGAATGTCGCGGCGGGTCAGAAGGTATCGATCGAAGTGCGGCTCACGCCCGTCTACAAAGACGAAGTCGTCGTCAGCACCGGCGCGGCGGCGCATACCGTCTCCGAGGTGGCGACGCCGATCGCGGTACTGACTGCCGACAAGATCGAGACGATCCAACAGCCGTCCCTCGGCGCGACGATCGCCGGACAGCCTGGCGTTTCCACGACGTCCTTTGGTCCGGCGGTCGGCCGTCCGGTCCTCCGCGGCCTCGGCAACGATCGCGTGCGTGTTCTCTCGAACGGAACGGACGTCGGCGACATGTCGGCAGGCGAGCCCGATCACGCCGTCGACGTCAATACGGCGAACGCGGATCGCATCGAGATTCTTCGCGGCGCGGCCACGCTGCTGTACGGAAGCAGCGCCGAAGGCGGCGTGGTGAACGTCATCGACGGACGCATTCCGGAGGCCCGCATGGACCGTGCGATCAGCGGAGAGGTCACGGCCGGTTTTGCGTCGTCCGCCGATGACCGCCATGAGGATGTGCGGCTCGAAGGATCGATCGACTCGCTGGCCTGGTACGCGACCGTCTTCAACCGCCACACCGGCGACTACCACATTCCCGGCTTCGCGGACGCGTTCGATCCGCCGCCGGGCGCGGAGCGCGGGATCCTTCGGAACAGTTCGATCGACAGCAGGAACGGCGTGCTCGGACTCTCCTGGATCGGCGAGAACGGCTTCCTCGGCTTCTCCGTTGCGCGCATCGAGGCGACCTATGGCTTGCCCGGCGATCTCCAAGCGGGCGGCGGCGATCCGCACATCGTCCTGCGCCAGAATCGCGAAGACATCCGCGGAGAACTGCGGCGCCCCGGCTCGTTCATCGAATCGCTCCGCCTCAACGCCGGCTTCAATGACTACGTGCACCACGAGGGAGAAGGCGGAATCTTCGGACAAACCAATAGCCAGAAGAGCTACGAAGGGCGGCTCGAAGCGCGGCACGAAAAGATCGGCGCGCTCACCGGATCGGTGGGTATGCAGGTGCGGCATCGCAACGAGGCCATCATCGGAGAAGAGGCGTTCGTCCCGCCCAGCACCATCGCGAACGCCGCCGTCTTCGCGCTCGAGGAGCTGGCGATCGGCGACAAGCGTTTCCAGGGCGGCGTCCGCTACGAGGAACAGCAGATCGAAGGGGATGTGCCGACCGCGCCGCGCCGCAACTATCACTCGCTCGCGTCATCGCTCGGATTCGTCTGGACACCGCGCGGCGCGTATTCGGTCGGCGTGTCGATCGCCCGTGCGGTGAAGTTTCCGAGCGTGGAAGAGTTGTACACGAGAGGTCCGCACATCTCGACGCATTCATTCGAAATCGGCGACGCCAATCTGCGTCCCGAAGTCGACCTCGATACGGATGTGAGCATTCGCAAGCTGACGGGACGCGTCGCAGGCGAGCTGAATCTGTTCGTCAATCACTTCGACAATTTCATCTATCAGCGTTTCACCGGCGAGCCGGAAATCGAGGACCTTCCCGTCCTTCGCTACCAGAACGCCGGGGCGACGTTCCGCGGCGCCGAGCTGCGCGTCAACACGCTCCTGCTGCAGGAAGGATCGCGCCACCTGTCGGCCGAATTCGGCGGCGACATGGTGCACGCGGAACTGGCCCGGTCGCACGAGCCCCTTCCGCGCATTCCGGCTCTGAAGGTTGGCGCCGGGCTGCGTTACGAGCAGAACCGCTGGTCCGCGGACGCCGGCGTATGGCACGTCTCGCGGCCGAACCGCCTCGCGCCGCACGAGACGCCGACCAACGCCTACACGACCGTGCATGCCAGCATCGGCCTGCGCTTCTACACGCAGCACCTCGCGCACGACATCGTGCTGCGCGGGACCAATCTGAATAACGCGGAGATCCGCAACAACACGTCGTTCCTGAAAGACGTCGCGCCGCAGCCAGGGCGGGACATCGAGCTCTCCTATCGTGTCGCATTCTGAAACTCCCTTTCGGGAGCGGGAGTTAGCCGACATCACTCTGATGCTCGTCGGATTCGGCCGTCTTTTCACGGAGTGCCTGCTGCGAGCCGCGCCGGAGTTGCGCATCATCGAAGCCGGTGTTGGGAAAGAGGAGATGTTGCGCCGCCTCGGGGAGAAGCGGCCGGACGTCGTCACGATCGACGTCAGTGCGATGAACGGTCAGGCCCTCGACATCGTACGTGCGGTGGCCGTCGCGGCGCCCGAGGTGAAGGTGATCGCATTCGGAATCGATCCGACGCAGGAAACGATCCTGCAATGGATCGAGGCAGGCGCGAACGGCTACCTCCCGCGCGATGCCTCCCTCGCCGAATTGAAATCGACGCTGCATCACGTCGCTGCCGGCAAGATGCCGGCAACGCCGGAGATGGCCTTCGCGCTCTTCGCCCGCCTCGCCGAACTGGCGCGCGCAAAACGCCGCACCAACGTGCTCGAGACGCTGATCCTCACGCCGCGCGAGCTCGACGTGCTGCGCCTGATCGCCGCCGGCCTTCCGAATCACCAGATCGCCACGCGGCTATCGCTCTCGTTTCATACCGTGAAGAATCACGTGCAGAATATTTTCAAGAAGATCGATGTGACGCGCCGCACCGAAGCGGTGGAGCGCGCACGACGCCAGGGGTGGCTGGATGCATGAGAATCATTCGCCGCGCGTAGTGCTGCTCGCGCGCACGACGCTGTTCGCCGAGGCCGTGGCACGAAGTCTCGAATCGGCGAACATCCCGGTGACGACGATCCTCGGCCACGGGGGGACGGCGGTCGAATCGCTCGCGGACGTCCACGCCACCGTCGCGCTCGTCGAAGCCAGCAGCACCGTCGCCGACACCGCCGCGATGCTGCACCGCATCCAACTGGTGTCCTCGTTGCCGGTGGTCATCATCGGCTCCGAAGCGAGCGACGCCGAACTGGTCGAACTGATCGAAGCCGGCTGCTGCGGCTGCGTGCGCCGCGACGCCGCGCTCGCCGATCTCCTCGACGCCATCCGCGACGTCTGCTGCGGCCGCGCCGAATGCTCCCCCTACCTCGCCGCCCTCGTCTCGTCCCGCATCCGCGACCTCTCCCGCGATCTCACCGGCACCCTCGAAACCCCCGCCCTGACCGCGCGCGAAGCCGAGGTCCTCCGCCTCGCCGCCCGAGGCCTGAGCAACAAAGACATCGCCACGCAACTCCGCATCTGGTCGCAGACGGTCAAGAGTCACCTCCACAACGTCTACAACCGCCTCGGCGTCCGCACGCGCAGGGCGGCGGTGGCGAAGGCGCTGAGGCTGGGGTTGATTCGGGAGCAGTAGAGAGGGGCCCTGCGACGGTTTTCCCTGGCCGGCGGATTTTTTAGGATACGTCCGTCTCAAGCACGCAGGAGGCAACGCATGCTTGTCATCGATGGATTCGACGCCAAACCAGGGACCACGATAAAGGTCAAGATCAACAGTATCGACGCGAAGAAGGACATGTCTACCGTCACCGGTGTTCTCAAACGCTTTGAAGCCGCCAGTGAGACCATAGTGAAGAGCTGGAACGCCTCGGATCTGCTCAACGGCGCGACTGCCACGCTCGGTGAAGCTATTGGGTACGACGTCATCATTTTGCCAGTTTCCGGACCGGCCAAGAATCCGAAAATGAACGTGACGATGCAGAGCGACTCCGGTTTCGACCAAACGGTTGACGAAAACGTCGGCGACAACGTGCCATTCGGCTGGCGCATCTTCATGCAGTGAGGGAGGCGAAAGATGAAAAACACTATCCTCGCACTCTTCGCAGTATCGACGCTTACCGCCGCCGCGCAGACGATCACCGCGACAACCGAATGCGACGTCACATCGGTCGAAACCGCGACCGCTTCCAATTGCGTAATCAACCAAATGGCGGGCGCCTTCCAGAAGCGCGCGCTCACGGAAGCCGGCATAACGAAGGCCGACGCAGAAGAGGCTCCCAAGACGGTGTTAGAGAACGCCACGACAAACAAAGTCGCAAATTCGAATCGCGCCACGACTGTTCCCGACGCCTTCGCCGCTCGCATTCACAACTCCTATCAGGATTTCCTTCAGCCACTCAGCTTCGCGATCAACAAAGTCGAGGAATCGAAGGACGGACAGGCCCTCATCCTTCGCTTCAATCCCTTGCGTCAACCGCCGTTCAACGTCGGCTTTACAGCCACTGCCGCGAAGCCGACCGTCGCCGACGCCGTGAAGAAGAACCTCGCCGACGCCAATCGCGATGCGACGGTCGCTAAGATCGAGAAGGAATTTGGCGATTTCGATGAGATCACGTTATCGGGATCGTTTACGCGAACGACGGATAAGTGTACGAGCCTCAGCGACCGCTGCTTCGGCAGAAACCCCGAGATTTACTGGGACATCATTTCGGCACCCGTTCTTGCGCTCGCCGGTGTGGCTTCAAGTCGCACAGCATTTAACGCCGGCGCTGACGTCAATAGACAGGCCATTGCGTTGGTGCCGCGCGCCGATGGCGATCGTAGACCACGGCTTTTCAGCGATGTAGATCCTGCCGCACGACAGCATCTATATGATCTCGCGCGAAGGGCCGGTGAAGCTGATCTCGCTGACACCCGCGCCTATCTCGCCGCATTCAAAGCGGCCGGCCTCGAGAATCTTGCCACGCTCATCGACAATCAGCCCGAATGGGCGCTCACGGGTAGCTTCCACGATCGTGGAGCATTCAACGGACCTGACGAGACATCGGCATCATTCGATTATCAGGTAGGTCTAATCCACCTCACGAATATCCGGCAGAAACTCCGGAACACTGCATGCGTGATGGACCCTGATAAAGCGACAGTCGGCGAAACAGCAAGCGAGACGGCGATTAACAACTCATGCCTCACCGCGGCACTTAAAGACAACCAAATTTCGTCGAATCTATCTGGCAAAATTGTCGTCAACGTCAGCTACACCAAGGTGAACCGCTATCGGCTCAACGACCTCGGTGACATCCCGGCAGACGGCTTTACGCCGGTTGACCTCAAACGGATATCCGAGTGGAAGGCCAAAGGGCAATGGGGACGGAAGCTCGGCGTCGCCGTGACGGATCAGCGGCCGCGTCTTGACGTCAGCGTCGAGTTTCACCGCACCGCGAGCGGCGGCGCACGTACGCTCAACCGCTTTGTCAGCACTGCGACGCTCACGGTACCCTGGAGCACGAGCGCCAGCTTCCCGGTTTCGCTGTCGTACGCGAACAAGTCGGAATTCATCTCCGACGCCCGTAAGAAACTGAGCATGCATTTCGGTTTGTCATACCGCCTGCCTTGGGAGAAGAAGGAGTAAAGCGTCTAATGGGGGAGGAGCTTCAAAACTCCTCCCCGCCCGCGGCTGCGAGAGCATGACCGCCTGCGACTACTCCACCGGCGTCAATTGATTAAACGCCAGCCGCCACCCTCCCTTCTCGTTAATCCACACATGCAGGCTGCGGAACTCGTGCGACACTTCGCGGCCGCTGTAGCGGCCGACGATCGTTACGCGCGAGAGGACCAGCGTTGTCTTCCCGTGCGTTCTGACGGTCGGCGCTCCCTCGTGGGTGATCGAGTCGATCGAGGAGGCGCCGGAGCGGATGTCGGCGAGGCGGTCGGCTTTCGTCCGGAGTTGGCCGTGGCCATTGACGAAGACGTAGTCGTCGGTCCAGATCGCGTCGAGCGCGGCCAGGTCTTTCGACTTGAGGGCTTCGCGGTAGAGGCGGATGGCGGCGTGCACGTCAGCCGGGGGCGCGGCGCTGATCGTGATGGCGGCGGCGGAGACGAGGAGCAGAGCGATCCATTTGCGCATGCTCGCAGTGTGACAGAACCACTCGCCTGTCTGTGCGGTCCGCGACTTTCACATCATGAGGTAGGGATTTCCTCCGCCGGCGGCTCTCCTCTTACGAGCACATCATGAGCAGTCCTTATGTTCTTTCGCCGCAGAGCGGGTACACCTACGCGAATGCGTGGTGGCTGCGCGTTGGTCCGCACGTACAGCAACACGGAGTGCCACCGAATCTATATTTGAGGGCGGTCGTCCCCAACAGCGAGAACGTCATTCCTGGCAGCGCATTCTGGGAAGGCGCCGCAAACGTCTATGCCGATGAAGGGATGACCGAACGCATCGGTCACGCCTTCGTCGAGCAGATGGGATTCGATTGATGTCCACGGCACGCGCGCGTCCGAATCTCCTCACTCATGTCGACGACCTTGGCAGTCGGTTCTTTCTCGACACGTCGTCGATGCTGGTTCTGACAGCCGTCTCGCCGTAACTTTTCATGGTGAATCACTTAATCTGGCGGGGCCGACGGGACTCGAACCCGCGACCTCCGGCGTGACAGGCCGGCGTTCTAACCAACTGAACTACGACCCCGCGGTCGGAACTCGCTCGCTAACCTTGGTTGGTCAGGGGGCATTCCCGAGGACGGCGCATCGTACGAGCGGGTGGCGGGGGTGTCAAGGCGCAAAAGCGCGGCGGTGTCGGGGGGGGGCATCGATCTCCGTTCGGCCCAGCGGCGCCGTTTCGATTCCGCAATCGCATTCCAGTCGCGCCGAGCGAACGCGATCAAGTCTTCGTTTCGCACCGCGGCAGAATAGCAAAACGGTGAAGCGGCAGCGGAGCGTCAGGCGTACGCCGGAAGCATCGTCGCCCCCGTAAGACGCGGCGCGTTCCCGTCTTTCGTCGACAACACCGGCTCCGCGATCGGCCACTCGATGCCGATAGCCGGGTCATTCCAGAGCAGCGATCGGTCGGATGCCGCGTCGTAGAGACTCGTACATTTGTAGATGAGGTCCGAGTGGTCTTCGAGGGCGCAGAAGCCGTGGGCGAAGCCGGGGGGGATCCAGAGCATGCGTTTGTTCGCGTCGCTCAGCTCGAGGCCGAACCAGCGGCCGAACGATGGCGAGCCGCGGCGGATGTCGACGGCGACGTCGAAAATCGCGCCGCGCGTGCAGCGCACCAGTTTTCCCTGCGGGTTCGGCTCCTGGTAGTGCAGGCCGCGCAGGACGCCGCGGGCGGAACGGGAGTGGTTGTCCTGCACGAACGCGTCAGTGATTCCGGCGTCGCGCAGGACGTCGGCACGGTACGTTTCCATGAAAAAACCGCGGTCGTCGCCGAAGACTTTCGGCTCAATGAGCAGGACGCCGGGCAGCGAAGTCTCACGTACGTTCAAGGCCGGCGGATCATAGCAAGTAGTTCTCGGAATGAAGTGGTCAGTGGCCAGCGGTCAGTGGTCAGGCGGTCAGCGGCCCACATAGCGATGCTGCTGGCTCCTCCTTCCTGACCACTAGCCACTGACCACTGGCCACTCGTTTGCGGTATTGTTTCCCCATGCGCGCGCATTTCGCATTCACTTCGAACGCTGTTGCGAGCCAGGCATCCGACGCGTTGCGGGTCGTCGTGGTCAGCAGCGCGCCGCTGGTGCGCTCCGGTCTTCGCACGATTCTCGGCGCGTTCGATGACCTCGATTTGACCGAAGCCGATCCGACACGGCTGCGCATCGTCAATGCCGACGTGATGCTCTGCGACGGCACGCTGCCCGATGTCGATGTTCCCGCACTCGTACTCGTCGTGGACGCCGCCGGCGCCGCG
>ERZ1739052.11-NODE-11-length-31428-cov-11.261754_pt1 | contig 31428 bp, 29 predicted proteins | sample MGYA00581761_ERZ1739052 | MGnify/ENA primary metagenome ERZ1739052 (study PRJEB42929, sample SAMN08275524) | rhizosphere metagenome | isolation source: Rhizospheric soil replicate 1 | host: Colobanthus quitensis and Deschampsia antarctica | place: Antarctica...
CGGGTTTCTTGAAAGCGTCGTTTCCGGAGTCGTGAATCAGAGATTCCCAGAAGCCCGACGGGATCCTTCGACTCCGCTGCGCTCCGCTCAGGATGACCGCACAGCCTTCAGGCCGCCCGCCCTACATCCGCCCGCGCCGCTGATAAAACCGATAGCGCTCGAGAATCGAGGCGCCGTAATTTTTCGTCCCCGGCAACTCGATGTTGAGCTGAAACTCCAGCGCCGTGGGCGCGCTTTTCCCAGCGGTCGCCCCCCAGCGTGGCGCCCGACTTGCGCCCGCGTGTGACGCGGCGTGGGCGTGGGGTGTAGGCGGCGCTGGAACGGAGCTAGGCGGGCGCGGGGCCGAGGCATTGTGGGTCACGCCGCCGGCCGGCGCCGAGGTGCAGCCCGCGCACGTGCTCGATCTGACCATCCCCGGCGCGCTGACGGACGGGCCGACACATCACGGATCGGTCATGTTCCGCCGCGATGCCTACGAACGCGCGGGCGGGTATCGCGCGGCGTTCTACTACGGCCAGGATTTCGACCTCTGGCTGCGGCTCGCGGAGATCGGAAAGTTCCAGGGCATCGATGAAGTCCTGTACACCGCGCGCATCACGCCGGACAGCATCAGCGGCAACGCACGATCGCGGCAGGAAGAGCTTGGACACCTTTCGCGGGCGGCCCTCGAAGCGAGGCAGAGCGGCGAATCCGAGGCTGGCATCCTCGCGCGTGCCACGGCGATCACGCGAGTGTCGGGCCGGGCCATGTCGAGCCGCGGCGGCGGCCTGTATTTCATCGGCGAGGCGCTGCGCCGAAACGGCGATCGCCGCGCGCGCCACTACCTGCGGCAGTCGATCGCCGCGTGGCCGTGGTCGATGCGCGCGTGGATCCGCTACTTCCAGTCGCTGGTACTCTAGGGCGCGATGCTGGACGTGCTTCGGGCCATCCATCGGAAGCTTGGAATCAAGTACCGCGTGGACCGGTGCATCCGCTATGTGCGCCGCTTCGGCGTGACGGGCGCGATCGCCACGCATCGCCGCATCTGGTCGAAAAAACACGGATTGCAGGACATCACGGTTCCTGGTCTGCCGCATCCGGTGTCCGTGCGCTGCGGCACCGCGGATGCCAGCACGTTCGAGAAGATTTTCGTCTGGAACGACTACGACCTCGACTACCCGGCCGGCGTGAAAACGGTGATCGACGCGGGAGCCAATATCGGCCTCTCCGGCATCTACTTCGCCACGAGATTTCCGGACGCGAAGGTAGTGGCCATCGAGCCGCAGGGCGAAAACTTCCGGCTGCTGGAGCGAAACACGCGTCACTACCCGCAGGTCTTCCCGCTCCACGCCGCGCTCTGGAGCGATGACACGACCCTCGGTTTGTCAAATCCGGACGATCGCGTCGATTCCTATCAGTACAGTCCCGACGCAGCCGTGGAGACGGTTCCAGCCTTCAACATGACGTCGGTTCTGTCGCGCTTCGAAATGCCGCGCGTCGACGTGCTGAAGATCGACATCGAAGGAGCGGAGACGGAAGTATTTGCGCGGAAGCCGGAGTGGGTCGGCCGCGTGGGCATGTTCATCATCGAGCTTCACGGCGCCGAAGCGCGCGACGCGTTCACGGTGGCAACGGCGCCGCTCGATGCCGTGCGGTATCGCCACGGTGAAGACGAAATCGTGAAGGTGCGATGAGCGAGCGTCCGTCGATCGTCGTCCTCACGCCGCTGAAGAATGACGCATGGATCCTGCGGCGGTTCCTCGATGTGACGAGCGTCTTCGCCGATCTCATCATCGTGGCCGACCAGGGCTCGACCGACGGCGGCCTGGAGATATGCCGCGAGTTCGAGAAGGTCATCGTCATCGACAATTCCAGCAGCGACTACGACGAGGCGAGCCGGCAGGAAATGCTCATCGCCACCGTGCGCAGGCTCGTTCCGCTGCCGCGAATTCTGATGGCCCTCGATTCCGACGAAGTCCTGACCGCCGACTCGATGGAGTCACCGGACTGGCAGCGGATGCTCGCGGCGGCGCCGGGCACGACGGTGTACTGCGAGAAGCCGAACCTGTTTCTGTCGCCGGCCCTCGCCGAACGGCGTCCGCTCGATTTTCTCGGGGCGTTCATCGACGACGGAATCGCGGAACATCAGGCCAAGCGCGTTCACAGCCCTCGGTTGCCCGCGCCGCCCGGTGGACCGACACTGGTGCTGGAAGGGGTGAAGTTCCTGCACTATGCGCTCGTGCGTCCCGAGGCCCAGAAAGCGAAGATTCGCATGTACGCGGTGCTGGAGAATCTGATGGGAACGAAGCCGGCGTACTGGCGGCGCCGCTACTACTGGTCGCATCGCGTTCTCAAGCCGCTCGGGCCTGTTCAGCCTACGCCGCGGGAATGGTTCGAGGGATGGGAGAAGCGCGGAATCGATATGACCAGCGTCGAAGACACGCAGCCATACTGGCAGGATCTGGCCACGGTCGATCTGCTCATCAAACACGGTTCGCGGCGATTCTGGTTCGACGACATCTGGCATAAAGACTGGAAACGATTTCTGTCCGAGCATCCGCGCAGCGGACAAGTCCATCCCCCGCCCTGGCCGTTTCTTATGGCGCTCGATGCCGCACATTCACTGCTGGAGGAGGCGGCGTATTTGCGTCAGCGCCTCGCCACACGACACATCCATCGCAAGGATTTAAAAAATGCCTGAGCGCACGATCGCCACCGCTCTGAACTCCCGCCGGGAACGGAGTCTTATGGCTGCAATGGCGGCTCTGTCAATCGTGATGGGAGCGGCCAGCGCGTGGCTTTCCCGGAGCGAGATGAACCCCGACGGTATCTCATACCTCGACCTCTCCGACCGGTGGATGGCAGGCGATCCAAGCGGCGTCGTTAACGGCTATTGGAGTCCGCTGTATCCGGCCATTCTGGCAGTGGTCAGGGTCGTTATGCACCCGGCCGCACAATTCGAGTTCGCCGCTGCTCACCTAGCGAATTTCATCATATTTCTCATGAGTCTTGCTGCGGTCTCGCTACTCGTAAAGGAGATCCTCGCCCGCTCTCTCGCCGCGCCCTGGCGGCGGGAGGCCATCATCCTCTGGTGCTACGCCCTCTTCCTGTGGAGCTCGATCAGCCAGATTACAATCGCGTTCGTAACGCCGGACCTGTTGGTGTCGGCTGTGTCCTGGTTTCTAGCCCTGCTCGTGCTGAAGGCATCCGATGACAAGCCTCTGTTCTCGTTCGCGTTAGGGGTCATGAGCGGGATCGGTTTCCTCAGTAAGACCATCATGTTCCCGGTGGCGATCGCCGTTCTCGCCGCAGGACTGCCGAGACGGCATCTCATACGCGCGGCTCTCGTATCGCTTCTGGGTTTCGCCTGTATCGGCGGACCGTGGATCACTGCGTTATCGCGGCAGAAGGGCCGGTTGACGTTCGGCGATACAGGAAAGCTCACATACGCTTCTTACGTCGACGGTATCGCTTACTACACTCATTGGCACGGAGATCCGCCGGGGAGTGGATTGCCGGTTCATCCAACGCGCCGAGTGTTCGAACATCCAGCCGTGTTCGAATTCAACGGCCCGCTTCGCGCTACGTACCCGCCATGGTTTGATCCATCGTATTGGAATGAGGGAATGCAAACTCATTTTGAGTTGCGAGGACAGGTTAAGGCGTTGATCGAGACAGTGAAGACGTACTACGTCTTGTTCGTCAAAACGCAATGGGCGTTTGCGGGACTGGCCATCCTTCTCTTATTGACAAGACGCCGGCCCGACGTTTTCGGAGATGCTATCAGGATCGGATTTCCTGCGATTTTCGCGCTCGGCTTGTACTCCCTGATCCACGTGGAAGGACGTTATATCGGCGGCTTTATGGCCCTCCTCTTCATCGCCATACTCCTCATCACCGATGTTGAGAAGCGGACATTGCAGGCGGTGACTGCTATTGTCGTTGTCTCTCTGCTCGTCGCATCCTCGGTGGAGATCATCAAACAGTATGGAACGCGAAGTTCTCTTCCCGCGCAATCGTCAATGGCAACGGACCTCAGGGCCGCCGGCCTGCGCCCCGGTGACTGCATTGCCAGCGTCGGCACGATGATCATCCATTTCTGGCCGAGGCTCCTGCGCGTAAGGGTGGTGGCAGAAGTTCAGCAGGAATCCGTTGCCGAGTTCTGGAACGCGCCACCCGCCACGCAATGGCGGGTCTTCGAAGCAATGCGCCGCGCCGGCGCAAGGGTGCTCGTCGGAACCGTCCCTGACACCTGCACTTCCGCGGCAGGATGGACGAAGATCCCGGGAACGAATACCTCCTACCTCTTTCTCGACCGCTGAATCGTCAGTCGAGAAACGGCTGCCACGCCGTTCCGTGCTTCGGCGCCGTGAATTCGGCGCGCGGCGCGGCGCTTTTTTCGATCACGACGACGTACGGATAAAACGAGACGGACTGAATCGCGGATTGAAACGGGGTGGCCTTGTATCGCGGCAATCCCGCTGGATCCGGCGCGCGGCGCGACTCATTGAGGTTGTCGGCCAGCGCATGCGCGAACGCCGCGAAGTGGCTGCCGCGGCCGTGCACGTCCTCGCAGATGTAGACGCCGCCGGGGCGAATGTGCGGCAGCATCTCCTCGAGCGTTACGAGCTGCTGCTCCGGCTGATGGCCGCCATCGTCGATGACGACGTCGACGTACGGATTTTCGTCCCGGAACTTCGCCCAGAACGCGCGGTCGGCCTGATCGCCGATGCCAATCTTCGTCCGCGCATCTTCGTACGCCCGGCACTCCGGCGCGATGTCGACGCCGGTGACGCGCGCCTTCTTGCCAAAGTAGTCGTGCCACATGTCGAGGCTGCCGCCGCTATAGACGCCGATCTCGACGATGTGCGCGTCGGTGCCGACGAACTTCTGCAGATGGCGATGGTAGATGTCGAAGTAGTGAAGCCACTTCCAGATCCCGCGCCCCTCGGTACGAGCATCGAAAAATGCGCGCAGAGGGTTTGGCTTGGAATCGTCAGCCGCCGCGGGTGCAGGTGTTTCCGGCCACGATTCACAGATCCGCGCCGCCCGAAATGCGTCGGGCACGCGCCCCATCTGACGGCCGGTTCGGATCGGATGCGCCGTCAGACTCCGCAGCAAATCGAGGGCCGCTCGCACGTGAGACATCGTCACCTCCTGACGCGCGACGCATGATAGCGTCCTCGCCGGGCTCGTCCCGCGGATGCGTTCGATCTTGAGAGTGCTCATGATGTCCGACACGCCCGCCGACCCGAATCGCGGGGCGGCAGGCACCGAGGTGCGGACGATGCACGCATTGCGCGCGCTCGGGCATGAGGTCGACGCGATCTGGGCCGACGATCTCGGGCGGCGCATTCCGCACGGCAATCTCCACATCCTGCTGGAGCAGCCGCGGACGTATGAGCGCGCGGCAGTGGCGGCGTTGCGGCGAAAGGAGTACGACGTCGTCCACGTCAACCAGCCGCATGGATATCGCGCCGCGCGGGCTGTGCATCAGATCTCGCCGAAGACGGTTTTCATCCATCGCTCGCATGGATTCGAGCGGAACGTGGAAGAGACGCTGAAGCCGTGGCTGAAGAAGTTCGGCAGCGACGAACGGAACGTTGCGCGGCGATTGGCGACCCAAGCGCTCGCGCCGCTGCTGCGCCGACATTCAGCCGCGATTGCGCGCGAGGCGGACGGACATGTCGTCTCGTCGTCGCTCGACGCCGTGTTCCTCCGGGAACAAATGGGCGTGCCGCGTGAAAAAATCGCGACGATCCCGCAGGCGGCGCCGGACTTTTTTCTGCAGGAGCCTGCGCCGCCGATGAACGCGCAGCGTCTGCGCCGTATCCTCAACGTGGGGCAATTCGCGTTCGTGAAGGGACCGATGATCGCCGCGGCGGCGATGAATCAGCTCGCGGCCGCACAAGCCGATCTGCGCTTCACATGGGTCGGCGACCGCGCGAGCGAAGCGAACATTCGCGCGTTGCTGACTGCCGAGGCGAATGCATTGCTGGAAGTCGTCCCGTGGACGACGCAGGAGACGCTGCGCGATCTCTACGACACGCATGGCATTTTTCTTTTTCCGTCGTTCTTCGAAGGCTTCGGGAAGGCGTTTCTGGAAGCGATGAGCCGCGGACTTTGCGTAGTGGCGAGCGACGTCGGGGGAATGCACGATGTCATCACCAGCGGCATGGACGGTGTTCTCGTAGCGCCCGGCGACGCAACCGCAGTCGCCGATTCTGTCCTGGGCATCATTCGCGATCCCGCACGCGCCGGCGCCATGAGCGCCGCCGCTGCCGTCACGGCACGGCGCTACACGTGGGATCGCGTGGCGCGCGACCTGACCGCGTTTTATGAAAGCCGCGTGAACGCTATGCGAAGATGAGGCGACGTGAAACGCCGCCGCATCGCCATCGTCGCGTCGCATGTGATCCAGTATCAGGATCCATTTTTTCGCCTGCTCGCTGCCGATCCTGAAATCGACCTCACGGTGCTGTATCTCTCCGACGCCGGCGTGCGCACCTACCGCGACGCCGACATGGGAACGGCGCTGAAGTGGAACGTGGAACTGCTCACCGGCTATCAGCACACGTTCCTTCGCAACCTCGTGCACGACAGCAATCGCGGCTGGACGCGCCACGTCAATCCCGGCATCGTTCCGGCGCTGCTGCGCGAGCCGTACGAGATGGTGATCTTCATGCTCGGCTGGGGCTCGATCAGCGCACTCCTCGGCATCGCCGCCTGCTGGTGGGCCGGCATCCCGTTTTTTCTTTACGGCGACAGCAGCTTTCCGCCGCCGGAGTCGACGATGCGCAGCCGGATGCGCGTGCGGCTGCTGCGCATGCTCTTCCGGAGCGCGAGCGGCTTCATGGTTTCCGGCGCACTGAACGCCGACTATTACCGGCATTACGGCGCCGATCCCGACCACTTCTTCCTCCTGCCGTGGGCCGTCGACAACGAACGTTTCGCGGACGCGAGCCGGTTCGCGCCCGGTGAACGCGAGGCGATGCGCGAGAAACTCGGCATCCGGCCGGAGCAGACGCTCTTCGTTTTTTCGGCAAAGCTCGTCGAGCGCAAAGATCCGATGACGCTGCTGCGCGCATACGAGCAGCTTCCCGATCGCGATCACGCCGCCGTGCTTTTTCTCGGCGACGGCGTCCTGCGCGAATCGCTGGAGACATTCGCGCGGGAGCACGAGCCTGGAAACGTTCACTTCGCGGGATTCGTGAATCAGAGCGAGCTGCCGAAGTACTACGGGATGTCGGAGGTCTTCGTGCTGCCGTCGACGTACGAACCGCGCGGCGCCGTAATCAATGAGGCGATGGCGTGCGGACTGCCGGTGATCGTCACGGACCGCTGCGGCTCGATCGGCGACATCGTGCTCGAAGGGGAGAACGCCTTCGTGTATCCCGCTGGCGATGCCGAGGCATTGTCGCGATCGATGACGCGTCTGATTGCTGATCCGGAACTTCGCGCGCGGATGGCGCAGCGTTCGCGCGAGATCATCGCCACGTGGACGTTCGCGCGCGGCGTCGAGGGCGTCAAGGCGGCTCTGGCGTATGTCAGCCGAGGTGCCATGAAATGATCACGGTGGCGATCCCGACGTACAACCGCGGGGCGATCGTCGCGGAGACCGTTCGCCGGCTGTTCGAACTCGATCCGCCGCCGGAAGCGATTATCGTCGTCGATCAGAGCGTCGAGGAAAACAAACCGCTTGCAGAGTGGGACCGCCAGGGACGCATTCGCCTCATCCGACTCGACAAACCGTCCATTCCGCACGCGATGAATGTTGCGCTCCTCGCCGCGACGACTCCGGTCGTGCTGTATGTCGACGACGACGTCGAACCGGCCGCGGGCCTCATCGCGGCGCACGACCGCGCGCATTCGGATGAATCGGTGTGGGCAGTCGTCGGGCAAATTCTCCAGCCAGGCGAAGAGCCGCAGCATTTCGACCAGCCGGAAGACGATCTGGAGTTTCACTTCAATCACGACACCGGCTGCTTCGTGGCGAACGTGATGGCCGGGAACCTCTCCGTCAAACGCGAGCACGCCATCGACGCCGGCGGCTTCGACGAGAACTACGTCGGCGTGGCGTATCGCTTCGAAACGGACTTCGCGCTGCGGCTCGTCGCAGGCGGCGGGAAAGTGTGGTTCTCGCCGGAGGCGGGCCTGCGCCATCTCAAACTGGCCAGCGGCGGATTGCGGTCGTATGGCGACCACCGAAGCAGCCCGTCGCCCGCGCATTCGGCCGGCGATTACTACTTCGCCATCCATCATCGTCCGCCGCTTCTTCGGTACGCGCTGCGCCGCCTGCGCCGGAACGTCATGACGCGCTATCACCTCACGCATCCGTGGACGATGCCGACGAAATTGATCGGCGAGCTGCGGGGATGGATGCTGGCGAGGCGTCTGGCGCGCGGCGGCCGGCGGCTGATCGCCAGAAATGAGCCGCGGGCGGATCACGTTCCCACCGGCACAGCGCGATGACCGTCACCATCATTTTCGCGGCCTTCCTCCTGTTGTCGGCGTCCTTTACGCTGGTCGACTGGCGCCGCGGCTGGCTCCTGGCCATCCTCTGCGGCGTTCTGCAGGATCCGGCGCGGAAACTCACGCCCGGCACACCGGTGATCATGTCGATCAGCATCGTCCTGATCTATGCGGTCGTGATCTTCGCCGCGCAGATGACCCTGCAGAAGAATGCCCGCGAATTCACCAGGCGCTTCCCGGCGCTTTACGGAGGGTTGATTTTCGTGTTCGTCTTCCTTTTCCTCGCCGCCGTCAACGGGCTCTTCACGTTCGGCATCGAACAATGGAAGGCGCCAGCGATGAGCTTCTTCCTCTACCTTGCGCCGCTGCCCGCGGTCATCATCGGGTACGCGTTCCTGCAGCGCGAGGAGCAGCTCTTCGGGCTTTTCCGCTTCTACGCCGTGGTGACGTCGATCGCCATGATCGGGACGCCGCTCGAATATTTTCGCGTGGAGTGGCGCGCCCTCGGCACGGTCGCTCTCGGCGAAAATCTGCGCTTCCTGACCGGTCTGAGCGTCCGCCTGCTCTCCGGTTTTTACCGCGCGCCGGACATCATGGGATGGCATGCCGCGCTGCTGACGATGATCGGCGTGATCATGGCCGTGCGGGCCCGGTCGTTCCGCGCCAGTTGGATCTGGCTGGCCGTCAGCGGATGGGGATTTCTGAATTGCCTGATCAGCGGACGGCGCAAGGCGCTCTACATGATCGCGGTATTCGTCCTCGTGTTCCTGTGGCGCTACTTCCGGCGGTTGTCGACAGCGCAGGTGGTGTCGTTCGGACTGGTCGGCATCCTGATGATCTTCGTCACCGCAAAGATCTCGCAGAACGAAGAGTCGAGCGTTTACACCAAATCCGCCTACACCACGCAGGACGAACTGTGGGGCCGTCTGGAAGGAGGCCTCAGCGGCACGGTCGAGCAAGCCGGCATCATGGGCGCCGGCCTCGGCACCGCGACGCAGGGCGTGTATCACGTGCTGCGCGAAGACACCGCCACCACGCTCGGCTGGCAGGAAGGCGGGCTCGGAAAACTGGCCATCGAGCTGGGAGTTCCGGGACTGTTGGCCGTGGCCATGCTGGGCCTGACGATGTTCCTGACGATGCTCAAGATCTCCGCGCACCCGGACGTTCCAGGCTCATCGCAACTCGCGCGTGCGGCACTCTTCGGAATCATCGCCTCGAATGTCATCGAATTCATGGTTTCCGCGCAGGCGTACTCCGATCCGGTGCTGACCTTGCTGACGGCATTTTTCGTCGGCTGCATGTTCGCCACGGCGGCGCTCGACGAACGCCTGGCCGAGGCGGAAGCTGCGCCGAACGAAACGGTGCGGCCACGCAAGACGCCATTGACGTCAGCGGTCACGGCGTAGCACCGTGGGGCGTGCGCCTCCTCCACGTCGTACCGACTTACCTGCCCGCGACGCGGTACGGCGGTCCGATCTACGCCGTTCACGGACTTTGCCGCGCGCTAGTCGCGCGCGGACATGACGTCGACGTCTTCACGACGAACGTGGACGGCGACCACGAATCGGATGTGCCGCTCGGCGTCCCCGTCGACCTCGATGGAGTGTCGGTCCGCTACTTTCGATCGACGTTCCGCCGGCTCTACGTTTCGCCGGCGATGCGCGCGGCGTTGGCCGCATCGATAGCCGGTTACGACGCCGTCCATCTTCACTCGGTATTTCTGTGGCCGACGTACGCCGCCGCGCGCGCTGCCGCGCGGCACGGAGTTCCGTACATCGTTTCGCCTCGCGGAATGCTCGTTTCCGAGTTGATCGCGCGGAAGAGTCGCTTCGCAAAAAAACTGTGGATTGGGGCTGTCGAACGGCAAACGTTCGCGAAGGCCGTGGCGGTGCACTTCACCGCGCAGGTGGAGTGGGACGACGCGCGGCGCATCGGGATTCCGTTGCCGAACCCGATCATCGTTCCCAATGGCATCGACCTTCCCGCCGCCGGCCCGACACCTCGCCTCCCGGATACGCTTCTTTTTCTCGGGCGCATCAACTGGAAGAAAGGGCTCGACTTTCTGATCGATGCAGTCAAGAACGTCCCCGGCGTGAAGGTCGTCATCGCCGGCAACGACGACGAGGGGCTGACGCCGAAACTCCGCGCGCAGGCGGAACGAAATGGCATCGCCGATCGCATCGACTTTCGCGGTCCTGTCAGCGGCGCGGCGAAGGAAGCGTTGCTTCGGACTTCGACCGCCCTCGTGCTGCCGTCGCTTTCCGAGAACTTCGGCAATGTCGTGTTGGAAGCGATGGCGGTGGCAATGCCGGTGATCGTCACCCCCGAGGTTGGACTGGCGGCCGACGTCGAATCCGCGGGCGCAGGGATCGTCACGGGCAATCTGCCCGAACCGCTCGCAACTGCCATTCGCCGGTTGCTTGGCGACGAAGGCGCGCGTGCGACGATGGGTGAACGCGGCCGCGAGCTGGTGCAGTCGCGTTTCACGTGGGATCGCGTGGCCGCCGAAATGGAGCAACACTACATGCGCATCGCGGCGGGACGGACAACGTAGACATGGCGACGGTCGACATCATCATCCCCGTCTACAACCGCGCCGCGCTGGTACACGAGGCGATCGAATCAGCGCTCGGCGAGGCCGCGGACGTGATCGTGGTCGACGATGCGTCCACCGACGGAACGTGGGATTCGCTGCGCGCCTACGACGGCAATCCCGCGGTTCGACGTCTGCGGATGCCGGCGAATGGCGGCCAATCGGCGGCGCGGAATTTCGGCCTCGACGCGGCGACGGGAACCTACGTCAAGTTTCTCGACTCCGACGACATCCTCATCCCCGGCCACCTCGGCGCGGAAGTACGCGCGCTCGAAACGACCGGAGCTGCGATCGCGGTTGCGGGCTGGCACGCCGATGCGAACGGAAACACTTCCACATACGACGCGCCGGTCTTCCACAACATCGTCGACGATGTCCTGGCCGGTCTCGCCGTGCCCACATCTGCAGCACTGTATATCCGGCATTCCGAGTGGCGGTGGGATCCGGCACTTCGCAAACTCGACGACTGGGACTACTTCTGCCAGGCCGCCCTCGGCGCAAGCCGCATCGTCACGGTAGAAGGCCCCACATACACCATCCGCGAGCACGGCGGCGCGCGCATGACGAATACGACGATGCTCGCGAATGCGCGGGAACATCATCGGATCCTGGAGAAGATTGAAGCGAGACTGGCAGCGGATGGTCAGCTCACTCCCGCGCGCAAGCGGCGTCTCGCCCAGTATTTCTACAAGGAGATGCGCGTGCTCAGCCTGCACGATCGACATGCGTTCGATGCGGCAGCGGTCCACATCCGCGAGCTCGATCGCGACTTCCAGCCGCGGGATGAAGAGCAGCAACGGATGATGCGCACGCTCGCCCGGATCTTCGGATTCCCTAACGCGATCCTGCTCCACACCGCGATCAAACGCGCCGTAAAACGGGAGCCGCGCTGATGCTCGACCTCATCACGCCGCTGATCCTCACACGCGATGAGGAGGCGAACATCGGCCGCACGCTGGCGCCGTTGGCGTGGGCGCGCGAGGTCGTGATCGTGGACAGCATGAGCAGCGACGACACGATCAACATCGCCCGGCGGTTCGCGAACGTTCGCGTCATTCCTCGGGCGTTCGACTCGCACGACCGGCAATGGAGCTTCGGCGTCGAGCAGGTGACGACGCCGTGGGTCCTCACACTCGATGCGGATTACTTCGTCTCCGAAGCATTCGTCCGCGAAATCGCGTCGCTGCAGCCGCCGCCGGATCTTGCGGGATACGAAGTGGCGTTCGTTTACGCGATCGAGGGGCGTCCGCTCCGCTCCGCGCTGTATCCGCCGCGCGCCGTCCTTCTTCGCAAAGGGACGTTCGAGATTTGGCAGGACGGGCATACGCAGCGAGTTCGCATCCACGGCCGCATCGAACGGCTACGAGCGCCGCTCATCCACGACGACCGCAAGGACCTCCGCCGCTTCATCGAACGGCAGCGCACGTACATGCGCCACGAGGCCGCCAAACTCCGCGCGACGCCGTGGGGCGCGCTTCCGATGCAAGGCCGCATCCGCAAGCTGCGCGTGATCGCGCCGCTGTCGACGCTCTTCTACACGTTGATCGTCAAACGAGCGGTCCTCGACGGCCGCGCCGGTTGGCGCTATGCGTTCGAGCGATTCCTGGCCGAGGGCATGCTGTCGGTCGAACTGTTCAGGAGCAGCCGCTGATGTCGCGCGCTCGGACACTGCTCGCGAATCTCGTCAGGTTGCCGCTTCGGTTCATGCCCGCGAAGTCGGTGGTCCGCATTCGTTCCGGCGAGTTGCGCGGATGGCGCTGGGTCGCCGGCTCCAGCACGAACGGATGCTGGCTCGGTACGTACGAACGGCACATGCAACGGCTGTTTTGCGAGCGCATCCGGCCCGGCGCGACCGTCTTCGACGTCGGCGCGAACGTCGGCTTCTTCACGCTGCTGGCGTCGAAGCTCGCCGGCGATTCGGGCCGTGTGTATGCGTTCGAACCGCTGCCGCGCAATCTCGAGTTTCTCGAGCGCCACGTCCGGCTCAATGAGCTCGCGAACGTGCACGTAGAAGCGCTGGCCGTCGCCGCGACGAGCGGCGAAGCGCATTTTCGGATCGCCCGGCACGCGTCGATGGGAGGCCTGGCCGAGGGTGGCGATCTTCGCGTCGTCACAGCATCGCTCGACGATCTCAGAGCCAGCGGACGCGTCGCACGGCCGGACTTCATCAAGATGGATATCGAAGGCGCGGAAAGCGATGCACTTCGCGGCGCGGCGGAACTGCTCGGCGACGGTCCACTGACGATCGCGCTTTCGACGCATGGCTGGCAGCAGCATGAAACCTGCTGGACGACCCTGACCGATGCGGGATTCAGCGTAGAGCTCTTGAAGGATGGCGCCGCGGACGGCGATTACCTCATCCTCGCGGCGAAGTAACTACTGCCGCTGGATCATCACATCGCCCATCACCAGCAGGTCCATCTTCGTGCGCAGGAAACAGTCGAGCGCCTGTGCGGGCGTGTTCACCACCGGCTCGTTTTCGTTGAACGAGGTGTTGAGGACGAGCGGAACGCCGGTAGCGTCGCGGAACGCTTCGATGAGGTGGTAGTAGCGCGCGTTCTGCTGTTCGTCGACCGATTGCAGTCGTCCCGATCCGTTCACGTGCGTCACCGCCGGAATCTGGGCGCGCTTCTCTTCGCGGATCTGGTAGACCTGCAGCATGAACGGCACGTCGTAGTCGGTCTCGAACCACTCCCCCACCGCGTCGCGCAGCACCGAGGGAGCGAAGGGACGAAACGACTCGCGCCGCTTGATCTTTTGATTGAGGATGTTCTTCATGTCGGCGCGGCGCGGGTCGCAGACGATGGAGCGATTGCCGAGCGCACGCGGGCCCCATTCCATCCGTCCCTGAAACCAGCCGACGACGTCGCCGTTGGCGATGCGGGCCGCGCTGCGGCGGCATAGTTCGCGTTCGTCGCTCACGCGCTCGATGGTGCAATGCGCGGCGTCGAGGTCGGAGCGGCGCGCGTCGACTGACTCGTCGATGGCGACGTCGTCGTACTCCGGACCCCAGTACGCATGCGTCATCACGAACGACTTCGTGTTGCCGAGGATCTCGTTCCAGACCCAGTATGCGGCGCCGATCGCGCCGCCGGCGTCGCCCGCGGCGGCCTGGATGTAGAGATCCTTGTACGGCGAACGGTCGAAGACGAGACCGTTGGCGACGCTGTTGTAGGCGCAGCCGCCGGCGAGGCAGAAACGCGGATTTTTCGTCTTCTCGTACAGCGCGTCGGCCAGTGCGAAGAATGCTTCCTCGAACATCGCCTGCATCGACGCGGCGAGGTCTTTGTGCTTCTGTTCGATCGGCTCGTCCGGCGCGCGGACCGCGCCGAGGCGATCGCTGAGGTGATTGGAAAACACCGGACCGATGACCGGCATCCCCCCTTGCCAGACCATGTCCAGGCCGGCGGAGTGGTGCGTGAAGTAGTCGAGGTTCAGTCGGAACGTGCCGTCGCCTTGCACGCGCACGATGTCGCGCATCGCCGCCAACTGAGTCGGCTTGCCGTACGGCGCGAGGCCCATGACTTTGTATTCGTCGCCGTAATGCGGAAAGCCGAGAAACTGCGTCATGGCCGTGTAGAAGATGCCGAGGGAGTGCGGGAAGCCGACTTCGCCGAGGACCTCGATCCTGTTCTTCGACGCGACGCCCCACATCGAGCTGACGAAGTCGCCGAAACCATCGACGGAAAGCACCGCTGCGTCGTCGAACGGCGCGACAAAGTACGCCGAGGCCAGATGGGCGCGGTGATGCTCCACGTGATGCAGCCGCGGCTTCAACGACTCGATTCCGAACGCTTGTTTCAGCTCGTCTTCGATCCCTGCAACCTGCAAACGGTTCGCGAGCCGCTTGCGGATCGCGCCAATCGACGGACGTTTCGCGAGGATGAACTTCGCGCGCTGAAAAAGCCGCGCGTTCGGATCGCGGTTGACGGCGATGTGGTCGACGTCATCGAGATCGACGCGCGCTTCGTCGAGGCAGTAGCGGATGGCGACCGACGGAAACCCCGCCCAATGTTTGATCCGCCGAAACCGTTCCTCCTCCGCGGCCGCGACGAGCTTGCCGTCGACGAGAATGCAGGCAGCGGCGTCGGCGTGATGGGCGTTGATACCGAGGATAATCATCGATCGCTCACTTCAGACCGCTTCATTGCGATCAGACCGGTCACCAATGACCAGATGCAAAGACACCACAATGGAATACCGAGAACGTCGATCGCGCGCCCCAGCCACGACGGATCGGTTCTTCCGAGATTGACGAACCATGGCCGTGTTCCGAGTGAAAACAGTCTGTAATCAGCGATTAACTGCAGAGATGCGACCGTATGAATTGTCAGAGTCAGACTCCGCTTGAACGTAAATGGCAGAAAAGGGAGGAACCACAGAAAATAACCGAGCGTGGCCCGAGGAGCGACTGTAATGGCTCCGAGAAAAAGAAGCGTCAGCGCCGCGGGGAAACGGACTTCATCAACATTGCGGCCAAGCCATGTAACGAGCGCCACGATGGCTAAGACACAATAGCGTGTCACGGCGATGTAAATGTCGCCAAGGTGGTAGAGGAGGCCTCGAAGATAGGAAAAGCCGAGGAGTGTGGCCGCGGCACCGCCGACAGTGGCGGGAAGTGCCAGCCCCCACATTTCGCCGGAGCCACGATAACCAAGGACATTGTGAATGAAACTCACAGGCGCGTATGCGAGAACGGGGAGGAAGATTGCACCGGACGTAGCGGCAAACGCGGCTGTCAAGCGGAGACGCCCATCTTTTGCGGCGAGGAAGAAAAGCGGAAACGCCAGAACAGGCACAATCTTGATGCCGCATGCGCAAGCCAGAACAAGACCCGCGAGCGCGTAGCGGCGGGTGATTAACAACAGTACCGCCGTGGCGATCAGTGCAACCAGTGTCGAATCCGTATTGCAGAAGAAGCTCGACGTCAGAATCGCGACGGGAGATAAAAAATAAAGGCCGGCGGCGAATCGCGGGGCAACGTTGAGCCGCTGCGCTATTTTGTAGATTGATACGGCCGCCACTACGTCGGCGAGGGCTTGAAAAGCGCGCAGCGTAATAGCGAGCGGACCGAGCTTATAAAGCGCCCAGACCAGAAATGCGCCGAGCGGCGGATGATTCAATCTCTCGACGTGCGCGTACGCGGCGAGGCCGTACTGGTCCAGCGCTTTGGCGAATAGGTCCCAAAGCCAAAGATCGCTCGTGCCGCCGGTGAACGCGATCACGGCGGCACGAAGAGCGAGGCCGCCGATGAGGATCGCCCCCAGTGCGGGTAGAAGACGCCGGTCGGGAGCGGTCATCGGCCTGCGAGGTCCGCGACACGTCTTCGCCGCATAATCCGCGGTGCATGTCCGCGCGCCGCGTTGTTTTCGTGAATCGCTATTTTCATCCCGATCATTCTGCAACAAGTCAGATGCTCTCCGACCTGTCGTTTCATCTGGCGGAGCGCGGGTGGAAGGTTGAGGTCGTGACCAGCCGGCAGCGGTACGAGGACGCCGCGGCGAAGCTGGCGTCTCGCGAGACCGTGAGGGGCGTGAATGTCCGGCGGGTCTGGTCGACGCGCTTCGGACGCGGATTTCTGCCGGGCCGCGCGGCCGACTACGCAACGTTTTACGTCAGCGCATTTTTCGCCTTGCTTGGGCGCGGTAGACGCGGCGTGACGATCGTAGCGCTCACCGATCCGCCGTTGGTTTCGGTCATCGCGGCGCTCGCGGCCGGGCTGCGCGGCGCGACGCTCATCAACTGGACGCAGGATCTTTTCCCTGATGTAGCGGAGGCGCTCGGCATGCGCGGCGTGCGTCTGCTGCGCGGCATCCGCGACTGGTCGCTTCGCCGCGCGAAGGTGAATGTCGCGCTCGCGGATCTGATGGCGGCGCGGCTTCCGAACGCGATCGTGATCCACAACTGGGCCGATGCGGCGCTGCATCCCGTCGACATTCCGCACGATCGCTTCGTCGCCGGCTACTCCGGCAACCTCGGGCGTGCTCACGACGGCGCGACGATGCTCGCCGCGATGGAAGCGTTGCGGAACGATGATGCGATCGAATTCGCCATCACCGGCGGCGGCGCGCAAGCCGAAGTTATCCGGGCGCGTCAGTTGCCGAATGTCCGATTCAGCGGCTACGCGCCGCGCGAACACTTGAGCGAGAGCCTCTCTTCGGCGGACGCGCATCTGGTCACGCTGCGGCCCGAGCTCGAAGGGTTGATCGTACCGAGCAAGTTCTACGGCGTTCTCGCGGTCGCGCGGCCGGTGCTGTTCATCGGCGCTGTCGATGGCGCGCTGGCGCGTATCATCCGGGAAAATGATTGCGGCTTCGTCATCGAGCAGGGAGACAGCGAAGATCTCGTGCGGCGCATCCGCGAGCTTGCGAACGATCGCGGCCGCGCGCGGGTCATGGGTCTGCGCGGCCGGCACTTGTACGACGAACGGTTCGCGCCTCACATCGCTCTCGAGGCATGGGAACGCATCCTGACGTGAACGGACGCGGTGCACGGCTGTTCCTCATTGCCGTCGCGGTGGCGATGGCCGGCGCGGCGTTGCTTTTCTATCTGCGGCGGCCCGAGATCGGATCGACGCCGCTGCCGTCGGATTCCGGCGCGCTGGCTTCCCGCGTGGGCAGGCATCCGGCCGATTGGGAAGCGGCGACGTTGCTGACCGAGGTTTCGCTCGACTCTCCATCCGACAAGCGCGTGTTGCTCTGGCGGGCCGCATATGACCATGCGTCGCGCCTGGCGCCGACGCGGCCTGGGCCGGCCAGCTCGTTTGCACGCGCGGCGTTTTTTCACTGGCAGGAGCTCTTGCCGAAAGACCGGCAGGATGCGTTGAACGCCTACGCGCCGCTGCTCGATGATGAGATCAGGTTCGCGCGGATGGCACAGCCGCTCTTCGAGCTGACCGGCGATCTGTCGGTGCTGGAACGCGGGCGGCCGCGAACTGAGTTTGCGACCGGAATCGTCATTTCCCTGGCCCTTCGCAATGGTTTTTTCGACGATTACCGGAAGCTGCGGAGCGACCTGGCGCGTGAACGACTGGATGACTTCGCCGCACGCGCACACAGCAGCTCGCCCGCGGATCTGATCGTCCATTTTCCCAATCCGCCGTACCACGCCGATTCCGAGCCGCTGATCGTTGCCCTTCTCGACGAACTGCATCGACGTCCGTTGGATGAGGTGCCCGGCAGACCCACCACCATCGATGCGCTCGTCGACTACGCACTTCGCCACAACCTCGGGCCGCTCGACGGGTTCGAAATGGTTACGCACAGGCAGGGTGCCGCCTCCGACGCCACACGAATCCGCCTGGCGCGCAAACTGGGTCTGAGCAATCTCGCCGCGCAGATTGAGTTGAGCACCGCTGATCCGCGCCGGGTGCCGGTCGTCGAATCCGACTGGCAGGGACTCTGCGGAAACGACGTCTGCTACAACGGCTGGCGGAACATCGACGCCAGCCATGCCGTCGCACTGAACATCGAGACGGTGGAGACAGACAACGTGCCCGCGTACGCCGAGGTGTATGTAGATGACGTGCTGCGCGGCGAAGGGGGAGTTGGCGCGAGACGCGACTTCATCGTTCCCGTCGGAAATCCCGGCACGCATCGCGTGGAGGTCGTGCTGGCCAATCCCGCGACGCGCAACGGCACGACGCGCAAACTGCACATCGGCGGCGTCACGACTCTCTAGCGGCGACCGCCGCTCCCGCGATTGCAGCGAGCGTGATCGGATTGGCGGGGATGAAAAAGTTGAAGTCGACGAGCGCGTGAATCATGGCGATGGCGATACTGGTCAGCGCGGCCGCTTTGAAGGCGCGGCGGCGCCAGCTCATCGGCTCACCATGCGGTCCGAATGCATTGCGCATCAGCGCCGCGAACCCGCCGAGAAGAGGGACGAACGAGACGACGAAGCCGAGGGCGCCGGTCGTGCCGAGGATTTCGGCGTAATCGTCGTGGGCGTGATTGGCGAGTGTCTCCCCCGCGCTCGCGCGAGTGATCAGAACCACGTCGGGATAGGTTCCGGCGCCGCTGCCGAAGATCGGAAACATCTCCCAGATGCGGAGCCCTCCGACGATGGAGTCGCGGCGCGCCTCGACTTGTGACGCCTGGCTGGTCTGGAAGCGGGTCATCGTGCCCGGCCGGCCGAACACGAAGAGAGCGGCGACGACCGCGGCAGAAATACCGACCGCGATCAGAATGCCTCGCAGCGCCGCATGCTCCTTGTCGCTGGCCAGAGCGCCAACGATCGCAAATCCACCGATCAGCGCCAGCAGTGCGCCTCGCGATTCCGACACCAGAACGGCCGTCATGCAGCCGATCGCGGTGAGCGCTCCGAACGCGAACGGAAAAAACCGGCGCTCGACCAGCTTCACGAAGCGGCGTCCGAACGTCGCGCCCGCCGGCGCAGCGGTGTGCCAGGCGTAGGCCGAAACGTAGAGCGCCATCGGGAGAACGATGGCCGCGTAGTGCGCGAAGTGATTCGGATTGACGAAGGTACCGCTGGCGCGTCCGAAGATCAGCGTGTTCTTCCAGCCCCAGATCGCGTAGCGGCCGAGTGCCGCCTCGTGTACGGCGTAAAGCGCTTCGAAGGCGCCGACGCAGGCAAGAACCGCGGCGAGGGCGAGACGCCGCGCCGTGTCGCGGGCCAGGATCATCGCAGAGAGGAAGGTCGCGAAGTATGCAAGCACTCGGTAGAGGTGCAAGGCCGTGTGTTGAGGGTCGATGGTGATCGGATGATTCGCTCCCGCATCGACGCCGGCCAGCGCCGCCACGTGGGTCGCGCGCGACCAGATTGCCGCCGACTGAGGGGAAATCAGCGCCAGCAGAGCGGGCGGTAGCGGCAGCAGTTGCAGCGCGATGACGAGCACGAAAAGAACGCCGCCGATCGTCCAGATGCGTCCCGGGCGGGTCATCGTCAACGGATGCTTTCCGGTCGCACGAAGCAGCGCCGCGGCGCAGCAGATCGCAAGCGGCGGCAGAATCAGCGCCGGCTGCGACGCATCGCTGGCCGACCCGAACGGCATCGGGACCCAAACCAGAAACGCCACAAGCGCCGCAAAGAGGGCCAGCTCGACCGCGTTTCGCATCCGGCCATTGTAGAGGGCGTGCTAACATCAGCGCGGTCCGAAATTTACCTCGATGGCAATGGGAGGGTTCGTGCGGCAAGGAAAGCGGCTTCTCATCGTCGCCATGGCTCTGTGCGTTTATGCGGGCGGCGCGTTCGCACAGAATGGCCTACGAGACCGTGAGCGCTCGTTTTCCGCGAGCCAGGAAATCGCCGCCGATCTGCGCAAAGCCCATTTCCACCATGGCCCGTTCTATCTCCTCAGCACGTTCCAGCTCTCTGACATCGGCTACGACTCCAGCTTCTACGTCCCGACCGCTGACCGGCAGTCCGGCTTCCGTTTCGGCGTGCAGGCTCCCACGCGCCTCTACATCGTTCCATCGAAGAAGACCATCTACTCGATCGACGTCCGGCCGGAGTGGAGCTTCTTCAAGCGCGGCGGCAAGCGCGACGTGTTCGGCTACCACGCGCGCGCCGATGCGCAATACCTCTTGAACCACCTCTACGTCGACGTCTACGCCGAGAACGCCGATCAGCTCCGCGCCGACGTCGCGGAGATCGCCCACCTTCTCTCGGAACGGGCGACGAACTACGGCCTTTCGGGCGAGCTGAAGTACTCGAGCCGCACCAGCGCGACATTCAACGCCGCCGCGCTGAAGACCTCGTATCCGCTCGACAAAATTCAACCCGATTTAATCCCTGTCGACCTGCTCGACCGCACCGGACACAATTACCGGATCGCAATCAATCACAAGACGTTCCCGCTCACGTCGACGTTCGTGACAGGCGAGTTCAGCGATTACTCCTTCAGCCGTGCGAGCTACAAGGATGGCCGGCGCTCGTTCATAGGAGCCGGCTTCATCCACGACACCGGCCGTACGGTCACGCGGATGGAAGCCGGCGCCGGCACGCTGGACTTCGTCGATCCCACCCAGCACAACTTCCAGGGCGCCCTCGGCAACATCACGTCCAACAAGAAATTCGGGAAATCGACGACGGGAAGCATCGCCGCGTCGCGCGACCTCGACTTCTCGATCTTCACGGCCAACAACTACTTCATCGCCGACCGGCTCAGCACCAGGCTGGCCTGGGACGCGACCCGCCGTCTGACGCTGACCGCGCAGTACGCGATCGGCCGCGATCTCTACGACGTCCCGGTCCTGGGTCCAAACGGCTTCCTCAAACGCCGCGACGTTTTCAGTTTCCCGTCGATCGGCTTCACCTACGGGTTCGCGCGCCTGCGAGGAGGCCTCGACATCGGCTACGTCAACAGAACTTCGAACTTCAACATCAACGAGGACAAAGGAATACGAATCCTGTTCCGCTTGTCGTTTACCCCGTAGCATGGATCACGAATAACTATTCTACCCCCTGAACGAGGGCGGCCCTTTTGATGAAAGATTCACATCAACGGGACGGCGAGATGACAACCTGCGCTTACGATGAGCGACGGTCCAATGGCGACGTAGGTTGTCCTTTTCTCGCCGCAGCTCCTGAAACAGGGCCGGCGGCGCTTACCGTTGGAAGGATTCAAATGAAACATATCTCCTATCTCACACTGACGGCGCTGCTGCTGACTGCTGCCACTCTGGCGGAGCCGGCCGTTGCGCAGACGCAGGTCCCGCCCGGCACGCTGCTTGGCGAAAACGCGCCGAGCGCGAGCGACGCGCCGATCGGTCCCCGCGACTACATCGAGGTGAAAGTTTTTCAGGATCCCAGCCTCAACACCAAGATCACCGTCAGCGACGACGGCCGCATCACCATGCCGCTGCTCGGCAAAGTCGACGTCTCCGGTCTGACGCCGACCGACCTCGAGGCGCGCATCAAGTCGATGCTCGAAGCGAAGTTGCTCAACAAAGCGGATGTGACCGTGACCGTGCTCGAAGCGGGCAGCAAACCGATCTCCGTGATCGGCGCCGTTACGCGCCCGGGCAGCCTCCGCATTACAGGCGGCATCTCGCTGATCCAGGCCATCACTCAGGCGGGTGGACTCGCCAATGGCTACGGCCGGACGCTTTATGTGCTGCGCACCGCCGCGAACGGACTCACCGAACAGATTGCCATCGACATCGACGACCTCATGGTCAATGGCAATCCCGATCTGAACCTCCCGCTGCGTCCGAACGACGTCATCAACGTTCCCATCGACAGCCAGATCAACATTTACATCCTCGGCGAAGTGATGCATCCGGGCAGCGTGCAGTTCCGCCGCTCGCAGACGCCGACGCTGCTGCAGGCTCTGGCTGCCGCCGGCGGACCGACCGACCGCGCCTCGAAGGCGGTCATCCTGAAACGCGTCGTCAGCGGCGCCGAGAAGACGTTCAAATACGACTTCAAGAAGATCATCGACGGCCGCCAGAACGACGTGGTATTGCTCGACGGCGACCGCATCGTCTTCCGGGAAAGCTTCTTCTGATCGTCGCAGGCACAGACAATCGTGTCTGTGCTTTGGAAGCCATTGCAACGATTACCGGTTACCATCGCCTATGGACCTGAGCACGCAGGAAGTCCATCTCTCCCATTACTGGAACATCATCTACAAGCGATGGAAAGTCGCTCTGTCGATCGTTGTGGTGGTGATGCTGGGGACGTACCTCGCCAGCGAATTCGCCAAGCCGCTGTACAAGTCGAACATTCAGATCCAGATTGAGCGCGAAAATCCGAACCAGCTCACCGTCGATGACCTCTTCGGCATCGCGGCCTCGGACCAGGAGTTCCTGCAGACCCAATACGTGCTGCTGAAGAGCCGCGGACTCGGCGAGAAAGTCATCGAAGATCAGAAGCTGCTGAGCGATCCGGAGTTTTATCCGACCGGCATCAACGGCAAGACGCCGGCGCAGATCGCGCAGATCCGTTCACAAATGGCCGGCGCGGTCGTAGGGCCGCTCGAGGTCGTTCCTGTCCGCGCCACCTCGCTCGTCGACGTCGGCTACGTATCCACCTCACCGCGGCTGGCGCAGAAGGTCGTCGAAGGCGTCGGCGATTCCTTCATCCGCCTCAACAACGAGAAGAAGTTCGAGTCGGTCAAGCAGGCCAGCGATTTTCTCGACCGGCAGATCGCGCAGATTCGCGCCGACATCGAGACGACGCGCCGCGAACTGCAGCAGTACGGCGAAAGCAAAGGCATCATCTCCACCGCCGACGCGAGCAGCATTCCGTACCAGCGGTTGATGAAGTTGAACGCGGACCTGCAGAACACCACCACCGCCCGCGTCGAAAAGCAGAATGCGTACGACTCATTGGTTCGCGCAAATGCCGAATCGGTCACCAGCACCGACCCGCTGGTGGCCCAGCTCACCGAAGAAGAGTCGCGAAAGACGCGCGATTACCAGCAGAAACTGACGACGTTCAAGCCCGGCTATCCCGAGATGTTGTCGATGAAAAACTCCATCGACAAGACGCATCAGGCGCGGACCGCCGCGATCAATGCGGCCTTCGAACGTGCCAAGGAAGCCGCGCATCGCGACCTCGTCGCCGCGCAGCAGAACGAAAACCAGATGTTGGCGGCCCTCGGCCTGCAAAAGCGCGAGACGATGAGTATCACCACCAGCGCCGCGCGCTTCACCGATCTGACGAACTCGCTGGCATCGAAACAGACGCTGCTCGATACGCTCGAGAAGCGGCAGAACGAGACCGAGGTCACGGCGCGGCTGCGCGGGTCAACGTCGTCCAACAACATCCACATCGTCGATCACGCGGACCTTCCCACGGGACGATTCAACGTCACGATGAAGAAGAACCTGCAGGGCGCCTTCCCGCTCGGCGTGGTGCTCGGGCTCGCGGCGATCTTCTTCCTGGAGTACATGGACCGTTCGATCAAAACGCCCGAGGAGCTCGAGCGCGTCACGAAGTTCGCGTCTCTCGGCGTCATCCCCTCGGCGAACTCCGCCGGCCGCGGCGGCTACGGTTACGGCTATGGCTACGGCCGAGGAACGGCGCGCCTTCGTCCTGTGACGGAAGCCGGCGAGGCGTCGGCCGGCATCGATCTGCTTCCGCACAGCGACTCGCGCTCGGCGATCGCCGAGGCGTATCGCGCGTTCCGCACCTCGCTGTTGCTCGCCTCGGCCAGCTCGCCGAAAGTCATCGTGATCTCGTCCACATTCGCACGCGAAGGTAAGACCACCACCTCCGTCAATCTCGCCACCGTGCTCGCGCAGATGGGCAAACCGGTTCTGCTGATCGACGCCGACTTGCGCCGTCCGCGTCTGCAGAAAGTCTTCCGCGGCAAGATGAACCTCGGCCTCGTCAATTACCTCGCCGCGAACATCCCGCTCGAAGATGTCATCCAGGAAACGCAGGTTCCGAACCTTTCGCTCATCCTTTCCGGACCGACGCCTCCGAATCCGTCCGAGCTCCTCGGCTCGGACCGGATGAAGCACCTCATCCACGAACTCCGCGCGAAGTTCGCCTTCGTCATTTTCGACTCGCCGCCGGTGATGGCCGTGACCGACTCCATCGTCCTCGCCGCGAATGCCGACGGCGTCGTGCTCTGCGTGCACGGCGGCCAGACGCCCCGCGACATCGTGCAGCGCGCGGCCGAGCGCCTTCGCCAGAGCAACATCCCCGTTCTCGGCGCCCTGCTCAACAACCTCGATCTGCAGCAGTACGGCTACTCGTTCAAGAAGAGCTACTACGACTACTACGACGAGGAAGGCAACAGCTCGAAGGAACCGAAGGACACGCCGCAGAAGCGAGTCGGCTAACATCAGCGAGGTGTGCCTCGATGATCGACATCCATCATCACTGCCTGCCGGGCGTCGACGACGGTCCGCGCACGATGGCTGAGTCGGTCGATCTCTGCCGCATGGCCGCGGACGAAGGCATCGAAACGATCGTGGCCACGCCGCACGTTCTGCGCGGCCGCTGGCAGAACACCTCACGCGCCGAATTGACGAAGATCCTCGACGATCTTCGCGCCGCCGTCGGCGACCGGCCCCGCATCATCCTCGGCTCCGAATACTTCTTCGGACACGACATGGACGAGATGCTGCGCACCGAAACGATTCTGCCGCTCGCAGGCGGCCGCTACGTTCTCGTTGAGTTTTCGAGCAACAACGTGCCGCCCATGGTTCGCGAGCCGCTCTACCGCGTGCAACTCAATGGCTGGATGCCGGTCATCGCGCACCCCGAGCGCAACATCGTCTTTCAATCGAAGCCTGAATTCCTGGCGTCGTTGATTCGGATCGGCGTCAAGACGCAGGTGACCACCGGCAGCGTGACCGGCGAGTTCGGTCCCGCCGCTGAGGCTGCCGCGATCGATTGGCTGCAGCGTGGATGGGTTCACGTGATGGCCACCGATGCTCACAACGTGACCAAACGGCCGCCGCGATTCCGAGCCGCAAGGGAACGCGTTGCGGGTCTGGTCGGCGAAGAAATCGCGCAATCGCTCTTCGTGGACAATCCAAAATCAATCGTAGAAAGTCGCGGACTCGTGTACGATCCGGACTTGCCGGAGCCGTCCGGCCAAAAATCCGGTCGTCTGTTCGGTCGATTACGAAAGCTTCTTACAAAGTGAACGCACTGCTGCGCCCGCTTGTGGCGCTCCTTTCGCTACTGTCCGCCGTCCCTGCACTCGCGCAGAACTTTTACGAAGCGCGATTCCAGACCGGTGTGATCGATTTCAACCGCGGCGCCTATGCGCGTGCGGCCGATGAACTGCGTGTAGCCGCGTTCGGGCGCGTCGATGATATCCCATCCTACATCACTGCGGAAGTGTATCTGGCGGTCACGAATGATAGGATCGAACACGCCGAAGATGCGCGCGTCGCCGCGATGAAGGTGCTGCAGGCGGAACGGATTACGCCCTCATACGCTGCGCTGAAGCTCCCAGCGGACGTCCGTGCATCGTTTGAGCAACTTCTCCCGGCCCTCCTGACGCGCGATCAACTCTCGAACGTACCGGTGTTCGCCCGCCTGGCCAGCCAGGCTCCGGCGGTGCAAACAGGCGCGCCGCGCCCCAGCCGGCAGACCTCCGTTGTACCGACGCCGACCAAGCGGCCGAACGTCGCTGTCACCGCGCCGAAGAACGACGACAAGGTCGAATCGCAACCTCCGCAGCCGGCCCTCGACTACGGGCGGCTCGCCCTCGAACGCGTTGCCGCCGGCGACGAAGCGGGCGCCCGGCGCTACGCCGATCTCGCCTTCGCCGCGGACGACACCAACGCCAACGCTCACACGGCGCTGGCCCAGATTGGCCGCGCCCACAAATCGTGGAACGACGTGGCCGAGCACTACGCCGTCGTCCGCACTCGCCGCCGGCTGACCGACGACGAGACCGCCGCCTATCTCATCGCGCTCATCAGGACGGGACATGTCGCTGACGCCATGGGCGTGCGGCGCATCGCGTCGAACGCGGTTCTGTCGCGGCCTGACGTTCGCGACGCACTGCAGACGATCGAACCGAAAGCGGCGCCGCAGCCGCTTGCTTCACAGCCAATCGCTCCGCAGCCAGTCGCTCCTGCGCCCGTTCCGAGACAGCAGCCGCCGGCTCCGGTTCCTTCGCCCGTCACACCCGCGCCGGTTCCCGCTCCGATCGTCACGGCTCCTGTTCCGCAGGAAACCGCGCCGCGCAACGACGAATCCGTCGCGGATCAGATCGCGGCGGCGGAGCGGATGGTGGCCGGCGGCAACATCGTCGGCGCGCGGACGGAGCTTCGCCGCATCGCATTGCTTCCGAATTTGCAGCGCATCGATCGCCAGTCGCTGGCGCGCGCGCTGAGCCAGACCGCGCTCTACGCCGAGTCGTCCGCGCAGTACCGCAAGACCTATCCGCTCAAGGCCGGCGAAGAGACGCACATGTTCTACGAGGCCGTGAACCGCTTCGAGCTTGGCGACTACAGTTTGGCGCGGCAACTGATCACGCGCGCCTTGCCCGCGCTGCCTCAGACGCCCGCGATCCTCGCCTATCGGGACCGCATCCTGGCGCAGCAGTGAAATTTTGCCGTATCATCCCGCTTTGTCCCGAGGTGACCATGAAAATCCGCATCCTCCTCACTCTCGCGTTTGCGATGTCCGCCGTCGCCGCCTTCGGCGTCCAGTCCGGAAGCATCGACCACAACCCGGCGGGCTGCATGCTCGTGGGCCAGATGCCGATCATGCAAGTCGAGACTGCTGACCAGGGCATCCTCCGCGCGTACTTCCGCCGCCAGGGATCGACCGATTGGTGCTTCGTCGATGGCAAGAACCTCGGCAAGGTGTCGCAGGTGACGCTGCCGAAATTCGATCCGAACGAGGCGATCGAGTACTACTTCATCGTCCTCGAAGGCAAGCGCGTGGTCGCCAAGAGTCCAAAGATCTACAACGCAAAAAACGAACAGCACTGCGATGCACCGTTCGCGCGGCACGCCATCATGCTGACCCTCGAGTGCCTGCCGCCGGGAACGAATCCGATTTCGATGACCGCCGGATACGCGGCCAAGACGATCATCGGCGGCCCGCACCCGTCTCCCGAGAAACCGGAGCAGACGGCGAACAACACGTCGTCGCGGAACTGAGATCGAACCATCGAAGATCAAAAAGGCCGCCGGTTTCGGCGGCCCTTTTTGCGTTAGTGCGCTTTCGCTTTCTTCACTTCCTCGGTCAGTGCCGGCAGGATCGTGAAGAGATCGCCGACGACGCCGAGATCCGCAATGCGGAAGATCGGCGCCTCCGGGTCCTTGTTGATCGCGATGATGTGCTTCGACGACGACATCCCCGCGAGGTGCTGGATCGCCCCGGAGATGCCGGCGGCCACATAGAGATTCGGACTGACGACACGTCCGGTTTGTCCGACTTGGTGCTGGTGATCGATCCATCCCGCATCGACGGTCGCGCGCGACGCGCCGACCGCACCGCCGATGGCGTGCGCGAGATCGCGAATGATCGAGAAGTTCGCGCCTTCCTTCAGACCGCGGCCGCCGGAGACGATGATGTCCGCCTCGACGATCGAAAGTTCGTCGGCCTCGGAGACTTTCGTTTCGACGAGTTTCGTCTTCGAATCGGATGGCGCGCTGACCTCGACCACTTCCGCCGCGGCACCGCCCGACTCCTCGGCCGGGAAGGCGTTGATGCGCGTGGTGGCGATGGCGGGCGTGCCGCTGATCTCGACGGTGGCGAACGCTTTTCCCGAATAGACCGGACGCCGCGCGCGCAGTTTGCCGCCGGTCCATTCGAGGCGATCGACATCCGAGGCTACGCCGGCGTTGAGTCGCGCGGCGAGACGCGGCGCGAGATCGCGTCCGTTCGAGGTTCCGCCGAGGAGCACGATCGTCGCGGATGACGCCGTGATCGCGGCCTGCATCGCGGCGGTGTAGGTTTCGGTGTTGTACGTGCCGGCGCCGGAGACATACAGCTTCTTCGCGCCGTAGCGGCCCGCGTCATCGGCAGCCGCGCGATCCGTTGCGAATGCGGCCAGGTCGCCGCCCGCGGCTTCCGCGAGTTTGCGTCCGATCGAAAGCGCCTCGCGCGACGCTTTCTTCAACTTGCCATCGAGAACTTCACAGAACACGAGAACGGTCACAGCGCCTTCGCCTCCTCTTTCATGTAGCGGACGATTTCCTTCGCCGCCGCTGCGGGATCGGCGCCGTCGATCTTGCGGCCGCCGCTCTTTTCGGGCGGCAGTTCCAGCGAGACAACGGTCACGCGCTGATTGACGATGTCGGAGTCGGCGAGGCCGAGGTCGGAGATCGACTTCGAATCGATGGCGATCTTCTTCGCGGCCATGATGCCTTTGAGCGAGGCGTAGCGAGGCTCGTTCATCCCCTTCTGCGCCGTGATCACTGCCGGCGTGGCCGCCTCGATGACCTCCTCGGCGCCTTCGATCTCGCGGTGCGCGGTGATCTTGCCGTCGGCGACCTCGAGATGCGTGACGACGTTGACCTGCGGATAGCCGAGGATCTCGGCCACCATCGGACCCACGAGGGAGTTGTCGGTACCGACGCCCTGCTTGCCGAAGAAGACGAGATCGTGCGGAACAGTCTTGATCGCGGCCGCGAGAACTTTGGCGATGCCTAGCGAATCGGCGTCGCCCGATTCGCCCTTCACATGCAGCGCTTTCGTCGCGCCGCGCGCGAGCGATTCGCGCAACGACTGCTGCACGCGATCGGGACCGAAGGCGAGCACGGTGACGTCGCCACCCTGTTTTTCCTTCAGACGGATCGCCTCTTCGAGCGCGTATTCGTCGTAGGGCGAGACGATGTACTTGATGCCGGTTTCGTCGATGTGGCGGCCGTCGCCGCCGATTTTGATGCGCGTCTCGGTGTCGGGCACCTGCGCGATGCAGACTACGGAATTCAAGGTAGGCCTCCGATAAAGCGCCCGGATTCTAGGGAAAAGGCACAAGGTTCGCAAACAACGGCTGGCATTTCCCTGGGTCTACACGGCAGAAGGTCGAAGCGACACTGTTTGATGAGCCTCGGGCAACAGACGCTGCCGGCCGTGCCGGCCGGAGGACGCGATGCCATTCATGAACAGGCAGCACGACGTAGATGCGAACCAGGCGGGCGCTCGCCGCATGTTCCGGTCGCCGATGACCGACTTCAAACGCCAGACCCGCGGCAACGGAAACGGCAACAGCCGCCCCAACGCGAAATCGGCGCCACCCGAGGTGACGAACGCCGAGAATTTCTACTACGTGAAGCAGATGAATTCGAAGACGCCGATGGTCATCGTCATGAACGACGGTGAAGAGATCCGCGGCTGCATCGAGTGGTACGACCGCACCTGCCTCAAAGTGAACCGCGATGGCGCACCCAACCTGCTGATCCAGAAACACTGGATCAAGTACGTGTTCAAAGAGGACGAGCTGGGGGCGTAACGGATTGTCATCCTGAACCGCCGGAGCTGCGGAGCGCGAAGCGCGGAAGCAGCGCAGGACGGTGAAGGATCTCAATCGCGCGGTTTCTGCCGGAGCCGCTGTTGATTTGACACGGCTCGAACACAGATCTCCTAACTTGAGATCCTTCACCGTCCTACGCCGTTCCGTCGCTTCGCGACTCCCGGCTTCGGCGGCTCAGGATGACAGTTAGCCCCACTACAATCGCCTCCGTGAAACCGCTGGCCATCACCCTCGGCGATCCGGCCGGCATCGGCGCGGAGATCGTATTCAAGGCGTTGTCGGATGCGCGGGTGCCCGCGCGCGTGTTCGGCAGCCGTGCGCTCGCTGATCCGCCGGACGATATTGATTTCGTCGACGTCGGCGGCGAAGGCCCGATCCGCTATGGCGTCATCGACCCCGCATATGGATGCATCGCGCTCAACGCGATCGACGCTGCGTTGCGCGCGATCGACGCCGGCGAGTGCTCCGCGCTCGTCACCGCACCAATTCACAAGCAGGCCATCGCGCTCGCGGGCTCGCCGTTTCCGGGACACACGGAACTGCTCGCCGGTCGCGCGGGATTGAAACGCTACGCGCACGACTACGCGATGTACTTCGATTCTCCGAAATTGAAATCATCGCTGCTGTCGGTTCATCTTCCGCTGCGAGAGGCGATCTCAAGTATCAACGCCGACGACATCGCCGCGCTGGCGGAACTCACGAGCCGCGAATACGCGCGGCTATACGGCAGCGCGCCGCGCATCGCCGTCGCGGGAGTCAATCCACACGCCGGCGAAGGCGGCAAGTTCGGCAATGAAGAGAGCATCGTCGCGCGCGGCGTTGCACTCGCGCGGGGCGCAGGACTGACCGTCAGCGGCCCGCATCCGGCCGACACCGTCTTCCTCGCCGCATCTCGCGGACAATACGACGTCGTGCTGGCGATGTATCACGATCAGGCGCTGATCCCGATCAAGACCATGGCGTTCGAGGAGTCGGTGAACGTCACCATCGGATTGCCGTACCTGCGCGTTTCCGTCGACCACGGCACGGCCTTCGATATCGCCGGCCGCGGAATCGCCAACGCCGCGCCGATGCGCTACGCGATCGAATGGGCGGCGGCGCATGCGGGGAGCTTCGCGCGATGAACCGCTGGGGCGCACGCATCGTGGGGCTGCTGATCCTGCTCATCTTCATCCTGCTGATGCTGAATCTGCAGAACCGGCTGCAGACGATGCAGCAACGCCGCGTCGGCACGGCGACGTCGGGCTCGCAGTGAAGAAGCACTGGCTCGCGGTCATCGTCCTTTTCCTCGTCGCCGGCGCGTGGGGCGCGACCTTCACGATCGTGAAGAGCGTCCTCACGCGCATCCCGCCCGAACCGTTCATCGTGCTGCGATTCACGATCGCCGGCGTCGTGTTGCTGGTGATTGCGCTGACCTCGCGCCAACTCCCCCGCTCCGCGATCCGCCCCGGCCTGATCCTCGGCGCGCTCGTTTTCGGCGGCTACTGGCTTCAGACGCGGGGACTGATGTCGATCT
>ERZ1739052.13-NODE-13-length-30490-cov-10.303335_pt1 | contig 30490 bp, 26 predicted proteins | sample MGYA00581761_ERZ1739052 | MGnify/ENA primary metagenome ERZ1739052 (study PRJEB42929, sample SAMN08275524) | rhizosphere metagenome | isolation source: Rhizospheric soil replicate 1 | host: Colobanthus quitensis and Deschampsia antarctica | place: Antarctica...
TCGGCGATGAGTTTCGGATCGACAAATGCCAGGTCGGTCTTTGCGGCCGCGGTGTAGCAGACCGCGCCGCCCATGAAGTACGCCGAGCTGCCTGGGACGTCGGTGATGCGCGATGCGAGCAATCCGCCGGTGCAGGACTCCGCCGTGGACACCGTCTCACGACGTTCGGTGAGAATCCGGCCGACGACGGCTTCGAGCGTGTCGTCATCCGCGCCGAAGATCTTGTGGGCGAACAGGTCGCGCAGTTCGGATTCGCGTGCGGCGATCAGCGCCAGCGCTTCCGATTCCGCGCCGTCCGCGGCGAGGTGCAACTCCGTCTGGCCGCTCGTGGCCAGGATCGTCAGCGGCTCCGGATGCGCCGCGTAGTACGGCTTGAGCCGCTCTTCGACCCCCGACTCCGTCATCCCCGCGATTTTCAGCACGCGCCGGAAACGCGACTGGCCGCCGGTGATCGACGCCAGCCAAGGCGCCAGATACGTCGTCACCATCCACTCCAGCTCATGCGGAACGCCGGGGAAAACCCATACGTGTTTGCCACCTTGCTCGATATGAAATCCCGGCGCGGTGCCGCGCTCGTTCGTCAGCGTCGTCTGCCCGGTGAACACATTTGCCTGCCGTTTGTTCACCTCCGGCATCACCCAGCCGCGCGCGGCGAATCGTTTCTCCAGCCGCTCGATGATGCCTGCGTCGATCTCCATCGTCAGCCCGAGCGCCTCGGACAGCGCCTCGCGCGTCATGTCGTCTTCGGTCGGACCAAGTCCGCCTGATGTGATCAGGATGTTCGCGTGCGCAAGCGAGTGCCGGATCTCGTCGACGAGTTGATCCTGCGTATCGCCGACTACGCTCTTGCGGACGACACCGATCCCGAACGATTCGAACGCGGCGGTGACTTTGAGAGAGTTCGTATCGACGCGCGTCGGTCCGAGCATTTCGGAGCCGATGGCGATGATGGACGCGGAGTATTCGGGTGCTGACATCGCGCGCAGCCTACCGCAACTACACGGCCGCGCTCTCGACCTCTTCCCTCTGTTTCGCCAGCGCTTCCCACTTGCTGTACAGCAGATCGATCATCGCCTTCAGGTCGGCATTCTGCGATTGGATCTTCTTGCTTCGGTCCCCATCGCGAAAGACCTCCTCGGAACAGAGCAGGAGATCGTTTCGCTCGCGCTCGCGTTCCGCCGAGGCGATGCGCGATTCGAGGTCGGCAATCTCTTCGTCGATCTTCTTCAGCCGCTTGTCGCGCTTCTTCTGTTCGGACCGATCGGCCTTCGGCTGCGGTGATTTCGGCGCTGTTTCAGCTACCGGATTGCGATGATGAAGAACCGGCACGGGACGCGGAACGGCAACTCCGGCCTTCAACCGCTCCGCATAATCGCTGTAGTTGCCCCCGAAGACATCGGCCGTTCCATCTTCGACGAGGATGACGTGCTCGACGACGCGGTCGATGAAGTAGCGGTCGTGCGAGACGACAATGAGAGCGCCGGTGAAGCGCTCCAGCGCCTCTTCGAGCGCCTCACGCGTGTAGACATCGAGATGGTTGGTCGGCTCGTCGAGCAGCATGACGTTGCCGCCGGTGTAGATGATCTTTGCCAGCGCCAGGCGGCCCTTCTCGCCGCCGGAGAGGTCGCGCGTTTTCTTGAAGACGTCGTCGTCGAAGAACGAGAACTGCGCGAGATAGCTGCGCACCTGTTCCTCGGTCTGCGAATGATCGAGGTTCCACACCTCGTCGATCACGTTGCCGGCCGGATTCAGATCGCCGAGGGTTTGATCGTAGTAGCCGACCTGGACGTTGTGGCCGTAGGTCACGTTGCCGGCGAGCGGCGGCAAGCGGCCAGCGAATGTCTTCAGCATCGTCGATTTTCCCGAGCCGTTCGGACCGATGATCGCGTAGCGCTCGCCGCGTCGGATGGTCATCGACAGGTTGCTCACCACCGCCTTCTCGCCGTATCCAGCGGTGACGCGATCCGCGGTCAGCGCGATCGCGCCGGAGCGCGGGCCGGCTTCGAGTTTGAAGTTCGCGAGCGTCTCGTCGGTTTCCGGCCGTTCGACCTCATCGATCTTCGCCAGCATCTTGCGGCGCGACTTGGCCTGCTTCGTTTTTTGTCCGGCGAGATTGCGGCGGATGAAGTCCTTCGTCTTGTCGATGAACTCCTGCTGCTGCTCGTAGTCGGCGGCCATCTTCTCCATCCGCTCGGTTCGCAGCTCGAGGAAGCGCTCGTAGTTGCCGGGATACTCGATCAGTTTCCCGTGCGCGAGCTCGACGATCTTTTCGACGGTACGGTTGAGGAACGTGCGGTCGTGGGAGATGAGGAGATAACTGCCTTTGAACGATTGCAGAAACTCTTCGAGGAACTCGATGCCGGCAAGATCGAGATGATTGGTCGGCTCGTCAAGCAGCAGCAGATCGACGTCGGTCAGCAGCACGCGTGCGAGCATGGCCCGGTTCTGCTGCCCGCCGCTGAACGCCGCGATCGGCCGCTCCCACTCGCTCTTCGCGAACCCAACCCCCGTCAGCACCCGTTCAACCTCGGCGTGCAGCGTGTAGCCGTCGGCATGTTCGTAGTCGTGCTGAAGGACCGCGTATTTTTCGAGCAGCTTCTCGTGCTCGGCCGCGCTCTTCGCCGTGTCCGCGAGATCATGCTCGATCGCACCCATCTTCCGTTCGATGGCCAGCACGTCCGCGAACGCCGTCTCGACATAGTCGAAGAGCGACATCCCCGGCTCGGCATCGAGATGCTGACCGACATGACCGATGGTCAATCCGGACGCGCGAAGGATCTGCCCTTGATCCGTATCTTCCTGTTTCAGAAGCAGCCGGAAAAGCGTCGTCTTGCCGGCGCCATTGCGGCCGACGAGGCCGACTTTTTCGCCAGGATTGTGCTGCCACGTAGCGCCCTTGACGATGTCATGCGGGCCATACGATTTCTCGATGTTGTCGAAGCGATAGAGCATTGCCGAGCGATCAACGCATCAAGGCCCGCGCACCTTCCACGATATAGAGGTCCGAGGTCCTCTACGCGGCGTGGAGGAGTGTCTCTGCCGCGAGTTGGCGTTACGGCAGATGCCATTCGCGCGGCAGGTTGCTCTTCCGGTCGAGTACAAAGGCGTGAAGGTGGATTGCTCCTATCGGCTCGATCTTCTAGTCGCTTCCTCCGTCGTCGTAGAGATCAAAGCCGTTTCCGAGCTCCAGCCGATTCATTCGGCGCAGTTGCTGACGTACATGAAGCTGGGTCCGTGGCGTTTCGGCCTCTTGATCAACTTCAATGTTCCGGTGCTTCGAGCTGGGATTCGGCGGATGATCCTGTAAAGGCTTTTCGTCTCTCTGTTAACCTTCGCGGATGCGTCTCGCCGTCAACATCGATCACATCGCCACCATTCGCGAAGCTCGCAAGTCGAATGAGCCGGATACGATTGCGGCCGCCGTCATTTGCGAGCTGGCGGGGGCGCAGGGGATTACGGTTCATCTGCGCGGCGACCGGCGGCATATGCAGGATCGCGACGTCGAGATATTGAAGCGGACCGTGGCCACGCATCTCAACGTCGAGATGGCGGCCTCGCCGGAGATGGTTCGGATCGCGCAGACGGTGAAGCCGCATCAGGTGACGCTGGTGCCGGAGCGGCGCGACGAGCTGACCACCGAGGGCGGATTGGATGTCGTCCTGCATTCGAGCAATATCGACAAGACCATTCGTCAGTTACTGGATGCGAGCATTGACGTTTCGATCTTCGTCGATCCCGATCTGGAGCAGTTGCGGCAGTGCCAGAAACTGAAGGCGCCGCGCGTCGAAATCAATACCGGCAAGTACGCCGAGGCGTGGAAGCGCGGCAGCGGGTGGACGGGCGATCTCGATAAAGTTGCCACCGCGGCGAAGGCGGCGCGGAAGATGGGGCTGGCCGTGGCCGCCGGACACGGATTGGACTATCGCAACATCGATGGCATCGCTGCGCTTACCGATATCGAGGAGCTGAATATCGGGCACTCCATCGTTGCGCGGGCGGCGTTGGTCGGACTCGATCGTGCGGTCCGGGAGATGATCGCGCTGATGGCGGCGCCCAGAAGATGAAAGGCGAATGTTGAATGTTCAACATTAAACATTTCAGCTTTCCGAAAGTCCTGCCAACCGCTGCCGAATCCGCCGCACCCTCCCCCGCTCCACCTTCCCCGAAAACCGTTCCGCTTCGTACATTGCGATGAGCGGCGCAAGGTCCGCGGCGGCAGTTGGGTGCGAAATCCGCAGCTCGTGAAGCGCTTCCGCCGTCGTCATCGACGGACCGACGTCGATGCCGAGGCGATGGAGATGAGACGCGAGGAGGTCGAAGAGCGAACGGCGGCGGCGCGCCATCATCACGATCACGAATCCGGCGACGACAAGCATCGCGAGCAACGACATGAACCTGCGTAACGCGGTCGTGTGGAGCGAAGCCGTCATCGCCGCGCTGGCGGCGCGGAGCGATTCGAGCAACGAAACCGCAAGCGCCAGTTGGTCGCCGAGGCCGTAGGTGAGGATGTGGCGATCCCAGAAGTAGTTGATCGAATCAGCGACGGCCGCCGCGTAGACGCGCAGGAGTCCTTCGTGAGCGTTCCCGGGACGGAGCGATGCGGGAGTCGGATCGAAGGTCTGCCACGAGTTTCCCTCCCACACTTCCACCCAGGCGTGCGCGTCCTCGCGGCGGATGACGAAGTAGCCGGTGAGCGGATTGAGCGTGCCGCCGTAGAAGCCGCCGACGATGCGCGCCGGCACGTTGAGCGCCGTCATCAGCGCCACCATCCCCGCGGCGAAGTACTCGCAATGTCCGCGATGCTCGTGAAGCAGGAACTGATCGACGGTCATCGTGCGGCCGATCTGCGACGGATCGGCGACGTAGCGAAAGCGCTGCGACAGGTACGCCTCCACCGCCCCCGCCTGCCGCATTGGGTCGGTCTCGGAGCCGGCGATCTGTCGCGCCATCGCGCGCACCGCCGGCGTCACGGGATAGTCCGAGACGGTAACGTTCTGCGGGCGGCGTGGCGCGGTGTCGCGCGCGAGCGCCACGTCGTACGCGATCGTGTCGCGGTGCGAGCTCCACACGGTGAAAATATCCCGCGTCGGTCCCTCGGCGAGCTGGCCAGCGCCGCTGACTTCGAACGAGCCAACCGGCAGGAACAGCCGGCTCCCGATCAAAAAACGCTGCTGCACGCCGGCCTTGCGCGTGAAGCCTTCGGGGCGTGCCACGCGCGTGGTGCCGTCACTGCCGTCGAGCGGGATGAAATCGCGCCGGCCCTGAATCCAGGTGTTGTTGGCGAAGCGTTCGTAGATCGTCCCCTTCAACCGCAGCGGCGTGAAAAAGGGGATCGTCTCCTGTCCCATCCAGACGCGGCTGACCACGGTGGCGTCGCTGCTGATCGAGCGTGTCTCGTTGAGGTTGATCGAGTCGCTGAGTCCCGTCGTCGCGTTGCTCAGCGGCCCTGTCATCCCCGGAAGCAACGGATTGCGGATGCGCGGCATGAATGGGAAAAGACAGGTGCCGATGGCGAGCGCGCCGATCACGTAGAACGATGCCGCGCGGCCCGACGGCGGCTCGGCGATCAGCGTTCCCGTCATCGCGATCGTCTCCTCATGGCTCAGATGCATGAGCTGCCGCAGCAGGAGGAAGCCGAAAAACACGATGAACGGCAGGATGGCGATGTGCGTCGACGTCGCAACGCCCGCCGTGCAGATCAGCGAAGCAGTGAGCAGGCGCTGGGCGGTGTTGCGCGTCTTCGCGGACTCAATGGCCTGGTACGCGGCGATGAAGAGGATGAGGTGCGTCGACGCGGCGATGGCACTGCGCGAGATGGCCGCCGCGTCGATGATGTAGAACGGGACGTAAACGATCGCGAACACGCGCATCACCGCGGCCGGAATCACTTCCGGCGATTTCCCGAACGCGACTCGTGCCGCGACGGCGGTCATGACGGCGTGGAAGGCGAGCAACGGCGGCGCGGAGATGGCCTGCGTCGCGTACAGCGGCACCGCCGCGAAGATCGCCAGGAAAAGCAGCTCGAGCTCGAAGCGGCGGTTCATGCTCCGACTCCCGACGCCCGATCACCGACTGATGGCGCAACCGTGAAGATCACGCTGTCACGATCGACGGTCTGCGCCACCGGCTCGCGGGTCGATTCGAGCAAGGCCAACGCGCGGAACATCGACACCGCGCCGTCGCGATCGGAGCCCAGCGTCACGTGCGGAATCGAGAAGGCGACCTCCAGGCCGCTCTTCAGCGCGTCGTCGAGAAACGTCGCCGCCTCGCTGATCATCTCCTCGAACGACTCCTCACTCACGTGTGGCGGCCGGTACGGATCGACCACGATATGCACCGACCTGCCCGTTTCGATCTCCGTCTGCTTGATGATCCATCGGCCGAGGGACGCCGATTTTTTCCAGTGCACGCGGCGGAGCGAATCGCCCCGAACGTAGTCGCGGAAGGAGTGGATATCCGTACCGCCACCGATCCGATTCGTCGATTGCAGTTCGCCCTCGGTGGCGCGGAAGCGGTCGCGCGGAATGTCGTCGCCGAGGAGGCGCGGGAAGACGATGACGTCGCCGGCGAGGCGGGGCCGGCGCTTCTTCAGAAAGAATCCGAATGGGTAGCGCGTGTAGAGATCGACGCGCGTGAGCCGCGTAAGTCCGCGGCGGCGAAAAGAGAACATCGCGTGCGCGATGATTTCCTCGCCGCGATTGATGAGCGATATGCAGATCGGCGTCGCCAGTTCGTCTGCGGTCACGATCACGTCGCGCACGTTCCAGAGGCGCGAGCGGTTGCGGATGCGAAGGCGTCCGTGCGCGGGGCGCATCGCCCACACGTCATCGACGCCGTCGAATTCAACGGCGAGCTGCTTCAGGCCGTCCTTCGATGCGATGCCCGACAGCAGCAGGGAACCGAGCATCAATGAGAGGCCGATGTAGAGCGAGTTGTTGCCCGTATTGATGGCGGCGAATCCGATGACGACCGTGAAGATGACGAAGGCCGTGCCGATGCGCGTGAGTCGCACGACGCCATCGAACTGCCATTTCTGTTTCGTCACGGGCATGTGAATGTCGGTGGCGTGCAGGGGATTCCGCGCTTGCAACTGCCTACACTTCTTGCATGAATCGCCGCTTCGTCATCGTTTCCGCCGTCGCACTCGCCTGCTCGCGCGCTTCCGGCCAGATGCCGGTAACGGTCGCCGTCGCGAATGATCCAATGTTGCAGCATCACGAGATCCGTATCGATCAATTGCCGAAGCCGTTCGCAACTCCCTCCTCCGGCAATCCTCCCTCGGTCGGTGCACCGCCCGCCAATGCGACGCTGCACGCGCCGCCCGGGTTCCACATCTCACTCTTCGCAGACAAACTCGGCGAGCCGCGGGCGATGCTCCTGGCCCCGAACGGCGACGTGATCCTCTCCGAGCCGGGCGAGGGGAAGATTACGATCCTGCGCGATGCGAATCACGACGGCGTGGCCGAGCAGCGCTTTACGTTCGCCAGCGGGCTCGATAATCCATACGGCCTGGCCTTTCACGGGAAGTGGCTCTACGCCGGCAACGAAGGTGCGGTCGTCCGCTTCCCGTATGCACCTGGACAGACGGCCGCGAACGCGAAGGCCGAGCAGCTCGCGCCGTTGCCGTCCGGTGGTCATTCGACGCGCGGCGTGCTGTTCAACAAGGGCGGGACGAAGATGTACGTTTCGATCGGATCGCGATCGAACGTCAGCGCGGGCGAGCCGCCGGAGCGCGCGGCCATCGTCGAGTTCAATCCCGACGGCACCGGCAAACGCATCTTCGCCGGCGGCCTGCGCAATCCGGTAGGGATGGCGTGGGAGCCGGCGACCGGCGCGCTCTGGACCGCCGTCAACGAACGCGACGGACTCGGTGACGAGCTCGTGCCCGACTACGCCACCGCCGTTCAACCCGGCGCGTTCTACGGCTGGCCCTATGCATACCTCGGCGCACACGAAGACCCGCGCCGCGCCGGCGAGCATCCCGATCTCGTCAGGAAAACCATCCCGCCATCCGTCCCGATCCAGTCGCACTCGGCGCCGCTCGGCATCGTGTTTTATCAGGGCACGATGTTTCCGGCTCTGTACCGAGGGCGCGCCTTCGTGGCGCTGCACGGCTCGTGGAACCGCGCGAAGCGCACCGGCTACAAAGTGATCAGCATTCCGATGCGCGGCGGAAAGCCGACCGGCGGCTACGACGATTTCGTGGCCGGCTGGATGCCGTCGGAGATGCAGCGCGCGGTCTGGGGACGTCCTGTCGGCCTGCTCGTGCTCGGCGACGGATCACTGCTGATCTCGGATGACGGCGGCGGAAAAATCTGGCGCGTCACGTACAAAAAATAAGATCCTCGCAAGCGTCAATCACGGCTTCTGTCTTGCACTAGCTCTTCGTGGAACAACTGCGAATTACGAAAGGAAAAGCAGATGCCACGAAAAGGAAAATCGGTCGTCAGCAAAGCCGGAGGCGCCATCGCCCGAACGGCACGCAAACTGAGCGCGAAACTCGACCCGCGCAAGCGCTCCGCCGCAAAAAAGGCTGAGGCGGTCAAAAAGAAGATCGCCGCCAAGCCCAAAACGGCAACCGCGCGCGCTACGCAACCCCGCAGCGACGTTGCGCTCGATCTGATCGCGAATACCTATTCGCCGAAGCAGACCAGCGGAAAAGCCTCGTTCCGCAGCGACGGCGGCGATCAGCAACTCGATCAGGAGATGCCGATCGGAGCGGCCGACCGCTGGCAGGACGAGGATCACTTCACCAACAAATCGGGCGACGCCCGCATCGGCACGCACGGCCGCAGCTACGAGCCGGGCGAGCAGCGCGCGTCATCCGAAAACGACAACAGGAGGAGATAGCACTATGGATACACCAATGGGCAACACAGGATTCGGCAGCAATAGTGGTTTCGATAAAGGCGCGACACCGACGTCGACCGGCGGGACCGGCTCGATGGCTTCCACGTCGAGCGGCTACTGCCCGACCTGCGGGCAGTCGAAGAACGCTTCGACCAACAGCGGTCTGGAGCAGTTCCTCGGCAAACTCGGCATCAGCGACGAGATGGTCAACAACCTCAAGACCTCGATGCAGAACGTGGACGTCGAGGAGTACCTCAACACTGCCCGCGACTTCCTCAAAGGCGGCAGCGACAAGGCCACGACGTACGCGAAAGAGAATCCCGGCAAAGTCGCCGCCGGCGTAGCGGTCCTGGCCGTCGGCGCGGGCCTGCTGATCAGCGCACTGAATCGCGACTAAGCTCACCCTATGGGGCTGCCCGCGCAGCCCCATACAATGTCGCGATGCCGCTCGTTCCGGATCTCGACGTTACCGACCGCACTTGCGACGTCGGCGGCATCACGATCCACTACGTCGAAGCGGGCCGCGGTCCGCTCATCGTCCTGCTGCACGGCTTTCCGGAGTTCTGGTATTCGTGGCGGCATCAGATTCCGGCCTTGGCCGCGGCGGGCTTTCACGTGATCGCGGTCGACCTGCGCGGCTACAACGAGTCATCGAAGCCGCGCGACGCCGCGTCGTATCGACTACCGGATCTCGCCAAGGACATCGCCGGCGTGATCGCGCAGAGCGGCGAAGCGCCATGCATCCTCGTTGGCCACGACTGGGGTGGCGCCGTCGCATGGCTGACGGCGATGCTCTATCCCGAACTTGTCCGCCGCCTGATCATCCTCAACGCGCCGCATCCGGTCGCCTACCTGCGCGAGATGCGCCGCTCCGCGCGGCAGAAATGGCGCGCCAAGTACCAGCTCTTTTTCCAGCCGTCGTGGCTCCCCGAGTTCCTGATGCGCCGTTTCCGCTACGCGATCCTGCGACGCTCCATAGCCCGCCTCGGCGCGTTTACGAGCAACGAGATCGAACGCTACGTCGATTCGTGGTCCAAACCGGGCGCGCTGACCGGAATGACGAACTATTACCGCGCCATGCGCAAACGCAAAGGCATGCGCGGCCTCATGCGCCGCATCGACATCCCCACGCTGATGATCTGGGGGGATCTCGATCCCTTCTTCACCCCCGAAACGCTCCGAGACTTCGCCGAATACGTCCCCGACATCGGCATCGAGCACATCCAAGACTCCGGCCATTTCGTGCAAACCGACTCGCCGGGGAAAGTGAATGAATTGATGATTGGATTCGCGCGCCGATAACTACGCGCGCGCCGCTTTCCACTCCGCCCACTGTTCATCCAACGATCCCGTGAAATCGCGCTTCGGATTCCAGCCGAGTTTCTGGCGGGTGGCTTTGCTGGAGACGCGTTGGTCGACGGCGAGGGCGTCGGCGAAGGGGCCGTATTTCTCGGCTGCCACTTCGATGGGGATCGTCTCGATGACGCAGCCGGTGGCGATGGCGAGGGCGCAGCCGAGGAGGGTGTCGTTGGTGTCGTCAACGGCGTGGAAGATCCCGGTGGCGCGCTGTTCGATGATGCGGACGTAGCAATCGGCGAGGTCGTGGAGGTTCACCATTGCCCACTGATTGTTGCCATCGCCAACGAGGTAGACCGGCTTCTTCTGCTCGGCCGATTCGAACCATCCGGCGCACAGGCTCTGCTTTCCGCCGTAGACGCATCCGGGGCGAATGACGGCGCTGCGTCCTGTTGCCAGAGCAGCCTGCTCCTGCGCCGGACGCCAGGCGACGATCGGTAGCGGATTGGGCGGCGTGGATTCATCGGCGACGTCAAAACCAGTGTTGCCGCAGACCCATACGCCCGAGGTGTAGACGAGGAAGGCCTGCTGCGCGGTGAAGACGTCGAGCGCGATTTTGTTGAGCGCCGGCGCGTCGGCCGAATTTGATTGCGCGACGTGGAGGATGGCGTCGTAGCTGCCGAGCGAGTCGGCGAGCGCGGGAAGCGAGGCGAGGTCGCCCGCGACGATGACGACGCCGAGATCGCGGAGCGCTTTCGAATCCGTTTCCGGACGGACGAGCGCGGCAACGTCATGTCCGCGTTCGCGAAGAGCCGGAGCGACGGCACTGCCGATGTAGCCGGTGGCGCCTGTGATGAAGACGCGCATTACTTTTTCTTCTCCATGGCGCGCTTGAACGCGAGCGCCATCGCGCTCTCGCCGGATTCGTTGTCGCCGCGTTCCTCGGCAAACTTCACGTATTCATCGCGCTCGGCCGCCGCTTTGGCGGCTTCGTGCGACAGCGAGATGCGTTTGCGTTGCGGATCGATGCTCATGATACGCACGGCCAGCTTCTCGCCCGCCTCGTGTGCACGCGACGGATCGGCGCCCGGCGCGACGGAGATTTCGGAATTCGGAATGAGTCCGGTCAAACCGGGCTCGATCTGAACAAAGATGCCGGGTGCGCCGCCGTGATCGACGGTGCCCTCGACGACTTTGCCGGCCGGATAACGCTGTGCGGCGCCATCCCACGGATCGCGTGTTGCGACTTCGCGGAGCGACAGCGAAAGACGCTTCTTCGACGCGTCGACCTCACGAATCCAACCGGTGACTGAGGTTCCGATGGCGATGTCGGCGTCGCCCTGCTTCACGCCGAACGGAAGTTGCGAGTAGTGAACGAGTCCGTCGATGCCCGGCTCGACTTCGACGAAGAGGCCGAAGTCAGTGGTGCGGACGATGCGGCCGCTGAACTGCGTGCCGGCCGGATAACGGTCGGCGACGTCGCTCCAGGGATCGGGCTCCTGATCCTTCATCGACAGCGAGATGCGCTTGCCGTCGTTCTCGACTTTGATCACCTTGACGCGCACTTCCTGTCCGACCGCGACGACTTCATTCGGATCGGTGACGCGGCGGCGGCTCATTTCGGAGACGTGCAGCAGTCCATCGATTCCGCCCAGGTCGACGAACGCGCCGAATGGCGTGATGGTCTTGATCGTACCGGTCAGCTCCGCGCCAGGCACGATGTTGCGCCGCGTCTCTTCAGCTTTGGACGCATTCGCTTCCTTCAGCAACGCGGCTCGCGAGACGACGATGCGCCGTCCGTCGTCGGAAAGTTCCGTGACGCGGAACTCGTACGACTGGCCGATGAACTGGTCGGGATTGTCGATCTTCCCCAGCGCAATCTGCGACAGCGGACAGAACGCGCGCAGGCCGCCGATGTTGACGTCGAAGCCGCCTTTGTTCCGCGCCGCGATTTTCGCTTCCACCGGCAGGCGGTTCTCGTACATCTGCCGGAGCAGGTCGAGCGACGCTTTGCCTTTGGCGAGTTTGCGCGAGATGCGGATGTCGGGAGAGGTCTTGACGACTGTGCCTTCGACCGTGTCGCCAACATCGAGCCCGTCGAGCTCATTGGCGGCCATGACAGCTTCGGATGGGCCGCCGTAGGAGACGAAAGCATCGTCGCCGGAGATGTTGACGATCTGCCCTTTGAGCAACTCGCCCTGCTCGGGGGTCTTGAAATTCAAGCTCGCTTCGAACGCCTCAGCAAACGTTGCTTCGGCGGTTTCTCTACTCTGGGTCATGGATCGTAAAGCCTTTCAGTGGGATGGATCTCAGGACGGCGAGATCGGTTGGGCAGCGTATCTTACTCGAAGCCGGGACGCCCGGCTGCGTTGGTTGCCCGAGGCTCAGTCAACCATGTGTCACCGAACATTCTTCCGGGCAGATTCAGAGGCGATTCAGGGCTCATTTTTTGATTAGCGTGAAAGGCCGAAAAATATTTTCGCGGCCCACTTGCGCACCGCAAAACGCGGACCTAGATTAAGGCTCCCTGACGCGCCGGATGCTTCATCGCAGATGTCAACGGCGAGTCGGGTGGTTCCGAAGCGCGATGGGTTTCGGGGCTGCCACGCGGATGCATCTTTGCTGCTGTCAACGCGTGGCGAACGGTTGCGACGGGCAAAGGACGCCGGGACCAAAGTCGGTTCGAATGCCCTCTGGTGGCTGTTAACGGATCGAGAACGGGCTCGCGAGATCAGAGATCGCGAGCCTTTCCTTTTTCCTGCCTCTGCTACGATTCCGCGCACCGATGAGCACGCGTGTTTACCTGGTCCGCCACGGCGCGACCGAGCTTACTGACGAGGATCGCTTCGCCGGCGCAATCGATGTGAAGCTCTCCGACCAAGGACGCGAGCAGGCGCGGCTGCTCGGGAAACGATTGGCGTCCGATCCTCTCGATGTCGCGTTCGCCAGCCCGATGACCCGGACGATGGATACCGCCCGGCTCATTGCGGCGCCGCACCAACTCGAAGTCACGCCGATCGACGGGCTGCGCGAAATCGCTCACGGCCGATGGGAAAGAAAAACGCGCGCCGAGGTCGAGCAGGAGTTCCCGGAGGAGTACGCGCGGTACGAGACGGATCCGTACTCCTTCGCGCCGACCGAGGGCGAAAGCGGACTGCAGGTCACGGCGCGTGCGTTGCCGGCGCTGTTGAAGATCGTCGAGGAGCATCCCGACCAGCGCATCCTCGTTGTCTCGCACAAAGCGACCATCCGCCTGCTGCTCAGCTCACTCCTCGGATTCGATCCACGCAAATATCGCGACCGGCTCGACCAAAGCCCTTGCGCGCTCAACATCCTCGACTTCAAAGATGTCACGTCGCCGCGTCTGACGCTGTTCAACGACACCTCGCACTACTGCGTCGATGTGCCCGAGGTGCCGAAGAACCGGTTGTCGAAAACGTGGGGCGGGAACAAGTCCGCCTGAAATCACTTCACGCTTCGCCGCCGCCGAATACCACCAGTCCGAATCCGCCGGCGAAGATCGTATAGGCCGTTGCAAACGCGAGTATTGGCCATGTCTCGTGTTCGTGCAGCGCGCGGGCGATCGGGCGGTTGTACGCGGCAACGCCGGTAACGCCGAGGAAGACCGCGCTCGCGGCCATGAGGGCTCGCGTTCTCATGCGGTGGCGTGGCGCACGTTGAACTTGCGTTCGACGTGGACGACCCCTTCGATGTCGCCGATCGAGCGGATCACGCGCTCCAGGTGTTTGAGGTCGGCAATCTCCAGCGTCAGTTCGGCGGTGGCCTTGCCGTCGTTGACGCGGCTGTCCATCTGGCGGATGTTCGTCTTCATGTTGGCGACGGTCGAGACCACGCGCGCCAGGATGCCTTGCCGGTCCTCCATCACGATCTCCAATTCGACCTGGAACTGCGCTTGGCGCTGGTCGGCCCACTCGACGGCGATCTGTCGGTCGGCGTTGAACATCAGGTTACGGACGTTGGGACAATTCGCGCTGTGCACGGCCACGCCTTTGCCGCGCGTGATGTAGCCGATGATCGGCTCGCCGGGCAATGGCTTGCAGCAGCCGGCCAGATACGTCATCAGGTCGTCGAACCCGCGCACTTTGATCGCGGGCGAGGTGCCGGTGAATGGAAAAATCTTCCGGACGGCGCGGCTGATGACGCCTTCATCGACGGGGGGCTGATCCTCGTTCGCGAAGCGCTCCACAATCGATCGCGCCGAGACTTTGCCGTACCCGACGTCGGCGTACAGATCGTCGAGCCGCGGCAGCGCGTACTCGGCCAGCACGGCATCCAGCGCGTTCTCGGCCACAAGCTTCCGCCACGGCACTTTGTAGCGTTTGGCCTCCTTGTCGATCAGCTTGCGACCGAGCTCGATGGAGCGATGCTTCTGCTCCGTGTTGAGCCAGTGCCGGATTTTGTGGCGAGCCCGCGAGGTCACCACCATGTTCAGCCACTCGCGCGACGGCGTCTGCGTCGGATTGGTGAGCACCTCGATGATGTCGCCGTTCTTGAGCATGGTGCGCAGCGGCACCAGCTTGCCGTTCACGCGCGCGCCGGAGCAGTGACTACCGACGTCGGTGTGGATGCGGTAGGCGAAATCGAGCGGCGTGGCGCCGCGCGGAAAGGCGAAGACGTCGCCCTTCGGCGTGAATGTGTAGACCTCGTCGGGATAGAGATCGATCTTCAGCGAGTGCATGAAGTCGGCGGGATCGGTGATCTCGTGCTGCCACTCGACGAGCTGCCGGAGCCAGAGAAAATTCGTATCGTCCGGCTGCGCGCCGACACGCCCTTCCTTGTATTTCCAGTGCGCGGCGATGCCCTGCTCGGCGATCAGGTCCATCTCGCGCGTCCGGATCTGCACCTCGAACGGCTGCCCTTTTTCCGCGACGACCGTCGTGTGCAGCGACTGGTAGAAGTTCGGCTTCGGCATGGCGATGTAGTCCTTGATCCGGCCCGGGACCGGACGCCACATCTGATGAATGATGCCGAGGCAGGCGTAGGTGTCTTTGATGCTGGGAGTGACGATGCGGAAGGCGAGGTAGTCGTAGACCTGGCCGACGTCGATCTCCTGGCGACGAAGCTTGGTCCAGATCGAGTACATCGACTTCACGCGGCCGAAGACGTCGCCGTTGATATCGTTCTCGCGCAGCTTCGCGGTCAGCGTGCCCTTGATGCGCTCGACGATGTCGCCCGATACCGACAGCTTCCCGTTCACGGCGCGCTGCAGTTCGTCGAACTCGCGCGGGTGCATGTGGCGGAAGGAGAGATCTTCGAGCTCGCTCTTGATGCGTCCCATGCCGAGGCGGTTGGCGATGGGCGCGTAGATCTCCATCGTTTCTTTGGCAATCGCCTGCCGCCGTTCCTCGTCGAGGAACTCGAGCGTGCGCATGTTGTGAAGGCGGTCGGCGAGCTTTACCAAAACGACCCGAAGGTCGCTGACCATGGCCAGCAGCATCTTGCGGAAGGTTTCGGCCTGCTGCTCTTCCTTCGAGACGTAGGCGTAGCGCGAGATTTTCGTGACACCGTCGACCAATTCGGCCACGTCGTCACCGAAGACTTCCTGCAGCGTCTCCTTGGTGGTCAGGGTGTCTTCGAGGACGTCGTGAAGGAGACCGACGGCGATGGAAGTTTCGTCCAGCCGCATTTCGGCGAGGATGTAGGCGACGTTGAGCGGATGCACGAGGTACGGCTCGCCGGAGCTGCGCACCTGTCCGCGATGCTCGCGCGCCGAGAAAACGAAGGCACGATCGAGCAGTTCCTCATCGAAGTCCGGCTTGTAACTCTCGACCTTGTCGAGGATGTCTTCGAAGCGAAGCATGGGGATGGGGATCGTAGCATTGCGTGTTAGCAACCGAACTCGGCACCCGTCTTGCTCCGTCCGCTGCCGGATGCCGGTTGCAGTGGCGTGGGGCCATGAACGTGCCGGTGATAACTGAAACGTGAGGCGGTGATCAACACCGCATCACACAACAATGGAGGTACTCGTCGTGTCCAAGCGTTCGTCTCAATTCGTAGCGTTTTTCCTTGTCCTTGCGTTTGCGGCCATTCCCGCGTTCGCCGGTCCGGTCCCGTCGAAGACCACGGCCGATCAGAGCATCGACCAGCGCGCCGCCGATCTGGCGGTCGTGCGCGACGTCGCCGCGAACGACCAGGTGGCCAAGGTGCTGACGGACCGCGGCTTCACCAGGGAGCAGGTCGATCAGCGTCTGGCCCAGCTCTCGCCGCAGGACCTCCATCAGCTCGCGCAGAACATCGACCAGGTGCAGGCTGCCGGAATGACGCGCCAGGAATGGATCTGGATCGGTATCGGCGCACTGGCCGCGTTGATCCTCGTCATCGCCCTCGGATAATCGTTCTGTCGCTGTAACCAACGGGCGAGCGGAGATTCCGCTCGCCCTTGTTTTTTGGGAGAATCGAAATGTTGAATGTTGAATGTAGAAAAACCAGTCGTCGATTCATTCAACATTCAACATTCAACATTCAACATTCAACATTGCTTCTTCTCGTGATGCTCACTGGCTGCATCACCGTCACCCCCAAAACCCAACACGCAAGTCCCATCGCAACCGTAATTCCGAACGTCCCCGAACAGCATTGGGGAATCGAGTCCTGCGGCGCCGGCTCGCTATCGACCGTTCTTCAGCACTACGGCAACACAAGCTCGCTGCAGTCGTGGGATGCGACGCTGCCGAAAACCCACGGCGGCGTCCTGACCATCGACATGCTGCTAGCCGCGCGCAAAGCGGGCTTCGATGCGCAGCTCGTCACCGGCTCGCCGGCCATCATCGAAAAAGAGTTGGAGCAAGGACATCCGGTGATCCTGATGCTGCAGGTGGTCGACTCGCCTGGCAAGCACTACGACTTTTTCCACTACATCGTCGCCGATGGAATCGATCCTGCCTCGGGTCTCATCCGCACGCAGTTCGGCGACGGCAAAGGACGCTGGACGACATTCGACCGTCTCGAAAAAGCGTGGTCCGGCGGCGGGCATGCTGCGATCATGATCCATCCCGGCAACGCGTCCGACGCGCTTCGCGCCGCCGTTGCACTCGAAGATGCCGGCAGGTACGCGGATGCCTTGGCTGCGTACCGCACCATCCTCGCCCGACATCCCGAGTCCCTCCTCGCCTGGACGAACCTCGGCAACGCGGAAACGCAACTCGGTGATCGCGCCGCCGCCGAGGAGGCGTTCCGAAACGCGTTGGCCATTGATGGGACGTCGCGCGATGCGCTCAACAACCTTGCCTGGCTTCTCTACCAATCGAAGCGCTACGACGAAGCCGAGTCGCTGGCTCGAAAAGCCGTCGCGCAGCACGGACCCGATTCGTACATGGTCCTCGACACGCTGGCCCGCGTCCTCGCCGCGAAAGGCTCCTGTAACGAAGCGATGACGACCTTTCGCGCCGCCATCGACGCGGTTCCGCAGACGCACGCCGCGGCGCGCAGCGATTTGGAAAAGGCGATGACCGAGGCGCAGACGAGCTGCCGGTCGTAGGGGGCGATGTGGCACAGACACTCTTGTCTGTGCTTGTGAGGCTTGGGAGATCTGAAATTTCAAACCCTGCCGAGCCTCACCAGCACAGACAAGAGTGTCTGTGCCACACGCGGCCGCGGTTTTCATCTCAGACCATGCGATAACTTCGCGCTGCCATGTTTTCCAAACGCGCGCAATGGGACGCTGCCGTCAACCGGCTCACGCTCGCGCGCAACGCGTATCGCGGCACGCTTCTCGATCTGACGAACTCGAATCCGACGAAGGCGGGACTTCAATATCCGATCGAGGAGCTCGCGGACGTCATGTCCCGAGCCGCGCGAGCTTCGTACGATCCGCAGCCGCTCGGCATCGCGTCGGCGCGCGAGGCGGTGGCGCGTGAGCTGGCCTGCGAGGCGCGTGACGTCGTCATCACCGCTTCGACCAGTGAGGCGTATTCGTTCCTTTTCAAACTCCTCTGCGATCCCGGCGATGCGGTGGTGACGGCGAAACCTTCGTATCCGCTGCTGGAGCATCTCGCGGCGTTGGAGCTGATCGACCTCCACTACTTCCCGCTCGAGTTTCACAAACGGTGGGAAGTTGATGCCGCGAGAGTGAGCGAAGCGAGGACCGATCGCACGCGCGCCGTGCTCGTCGTCAATCCGAACAATCCGACGGGGTCGTACGTCAGAGAAGCGGAGCAGGACGCGATTGCGCGATTCGGTCTGCCGGTCATCTCCGACGAAGTCTTTCATCCGTTCGCGTTTGGCGACGCAGCGCCGTCGTTCGTTCGCGGCGACGTCCTCAGCTTCACGCTCGGCGGACTTTCGAAATCCGCGGGGCTGCCTCACTACAAGCTCGGATGGATTCGCGTCAGCGGTCCGGGAAAGCGCGAAGCGATCGATGCGATCGAGCTGATCGCCGACAACTTTCTCTCCGTCGCCACGCCCGTTCAGGTGGCGCTGCCGGAACTACTCGCCATCGCGCCAACGATTCGCGAAGCGATCCAGAAACGAACCTCGGCAAATCTCGCCGCGCTGCGGACGGCAATCGCCGGCTACTCCGGCGCGACCGTGCTACCGGTCGGAGGCGGCTGGTCGGCCGTCATCCGCGTCCCGCGAATCGAGTCCGACGAAGCGTTGGCCGTGCGGCTCATCGAAGAGCACGGCGTCGTCGTCCATCCCGGATACTTTTTCGATTTCGATGCCGACGGCTACATCGTCGTGTCGCTGCTGACGGAGCCGGAGGTCTTCGCGGAAGGAATCGCCCGCATCATCGCGGCACGTTCTTGAACCGGTCGGCCTCGCGGCGCTCGCGCTTGGTCGGGCGTCCGGCGCCGCGTTCGCGATACACCGCACCGCCCGTATCGAACTTCGGCTGCACCGGCGTCTCGTCGGCGTACATCGTCCGGGCCAACTCCTTCGCCTGCTGCGTCTCCGGAACGCCCTTCACCACTACGCGCCGGAACGTCTCGCCGGAGTAGAACTCGATGACATCCTCCTGGCGCACCGGTGCGGCAGGTTTCACGCGCTGCCCGTTTACCTTCACGCGGCCGCCGCGGCACGCGTCCGTGGCCTCGGTGCGGTGCTTGAAGAGGCAGACGTGCTTGAGCCAGTTGTCGATGCGATGTCGCTGCGAGTCGCTCATTCAGAAGAGGTTATAATCCACGGCCATGATCAAAGCGGACATCGTCAACAAGGTCGCGGAAACATCCGAAATTTCGCGCGTCAAGGCGTCCCAGGCGGTCGACACCGTGATCGAAGGATTGCGCAACGCGCTCGCGCGCGGCCAGCGCATCGAGCTTCGCGGCTTCGGCGTTTTCCAGGTCAAGCAGCGGAAGAAAGGGATCGGACGCAATCCGAAAACCGGCGTCGAAGTGAAGATCCCGCCCGGCAACACGATCCGCTTCAAACCCGGCAAAGAACTGCGGAACCTTCTGTAGTGTCCGAGACCGTTCTCGTCCTTGATTTCGGTTCTCAGTACACGCAGCTCATCGCCCGCCGCATCCGCGAACAACGCGTCTACTCCGTCGTCCTTCCGTTCGACTCAACGATAGACAAGCTCCGCGCACTGGCGCCGATAGCAATCATCTTTTCCGGCGGTCCGCAGTCGGTGTACGCCGAGTCGGCGCCGATCTGTTCGAAGGATGTCTTCGATCTTGGCGTCCCAATCCTCGGCATCTGCTACGGCATGCAGCTCACCGCGTATCTGCTCGACGGCAAGGTCGAGGCGTCCTCCGAACGCGAATACGGCCGCGCCGAAATCGACGTCACCGCGAACGATTCCCCGCTCTTCGCCGGCACGCCGGCGCATCAGCGCGTGTGGGCGAGTCACGGCGACAAAATCCTGCGCGGACCGTCCGGCTTCCGCACCACCGCATCGTCCGAAAATGCCCCGATCGCCGCCTTCGAGAACGTCGAGCGGCAGTGCTACGGCATTCAGTTTCATCCCGAGGTCACGCATAGCGAGGCGGGAACAGCGATCCTGCGGAACTTTCTCTTCGACATCGCGCACTGCACGCCGTCGTGGGACCTCGGCGATTACCGCAAGCGGAAGGTCGAGGAGATCCGCGCCACGGTCGGCGACCGCAATGTCATCGCGGCGGTCAGCGGCGGCGTCGACTCCTCCGTCGCGGCATTGCTCGTCGCCGAGGCGATCGGCGATCAGCTCACCGCGATCTTCGTCGACAACGGTCTCCTGCGGAAGAACGAAGCGACGCAGGTCATGTCGCGGCTCTCCGAAGGCCTCGGCATGCACATCATCGCCATCGACGGACGCCAGCGCTTCTACGACAAGCTGGCCGGCGTCGAAGATCCTGAAACCAAGCGGAAGATAATCGGCAACGAGTTCATCGCCATCTTCGAAGAGGAAGCCAAACGGATCGCCGGCGCCGAGTTTCTCGTGCAGGGCACGCTCTATCCCGACGTCATCGAGTCGGTCTCGATCAAAGGCCCGTCCGCGGTCATCAAGACGCATCACAACGTCGGCGGCCTGCCGGAGAAGATGGGACTTAAACTCATCGAGCCGGTCCGCGAGCTGTTCAAGGACGAAGTACGCCAGCTCGGAATCGAGCTGGGGCTGGAAGAAGAATTCGTCTGGCGCCATCCCTTCCCCGGCCCCGGATTGGCCGTGCGAATCCTCGGCGAAGTCAACGCCGAGCGCGTGGCCATCCTCCAGAACGCGGACGAAATCGTGATCGACGAGATCCGCCGTGCCGGCCTCTATCGCGAGATCGCGCAGGCGTTTGCCGTCCTCCTGCCAGTGCGCAGCGTCGGCGTGATGGGCGACGAGCGGACGTACGAAAACGTGGTCGCCGTCCGCGCGGTTTCGACAACCGACTTCATGACCGCCGACTGGTATCGCATGCCGCACGACCTGCTCGACCGCATCAGCCGCCGCATCGTGAACGAAGTCCGCGGCATCAACCGCGTGGTCTACGACATCTCCTCGAAGCCGCCAAGCACGATCGAGTGGGAGTGACCGGCCGCCGAGCCTACGAGCAGTAGAGAAACACGCCCTTCAGCATCGCTTCTCTCCCCGGCACGAGGCGATTACTAAATCTCTCCTTCAGGATGTTGCCGATCGGCCGCGGAAAGACTATTTTGTTCCGCAATCACTATTCGGCAAACGCGCGACGGACGACGCAGACCATCCCGGTGGCTCCGTTCCTGGCGCAAACAAGGAGGAGGCATATGTCTACCCACGTCCGGTCCCGGGTTCTACTTTCTCTCTCCATCCTGTTGCTCGTCGTCCCCCTCTCAGCGTTCGCGGCCACGGAAAATCACGAGCCAATCGGCCGCATGATGGCCAATGCGGCAGGTCTTTCGATCCAGATCGGCTCCGACAACGAGAGCGTAACGCTGACGATCAGCGGCCCGAACAATTTCCAGTACTCCCACCAGTTCGCGTCGGCGCGCAGCATCTCGCTGAAACTCCGCGACATCGGCGCCACGCTGCCGGACGGTTCGTACACGTATGAAATGCGTCTCGCACCGCGCGTTTCCGATGGCGTGCGTATGCAGCTCGCCGCCGCCCGTGAAGAGGGCGACGACGCCGCCCTCGACCGCATCCGCAATGCAGCAGGAATGAAAGAAGTGCCCTCGCAGTCCGGCGCCTTCAGCATCCTGAACGGCTCGCTCATCTCGTCCGACGTTGCTGAGCCGTCCGTTCCGAACGCGAAATCGGCCTTGTCGAACAGCGGCAGCGGCACCGCGAGCTCGCAGGCGGTGCACAACGCGCCGGTGCGCGCACTCGACATCGTGCAGGCCGATGACGTGATCATTCAGGGCAGCCTCTGCGTCGGCCTCGACTGCGTCGTTAACGAATCATTCGGCTTCGACACGATCCGCCTCAAGGAAAACAACACGCGCATCAAGTTCGACGACACATCGACGTCGACCGGTTTCCCGAACCACGATTGGCAGTTGACGGCGAACGACTCCGCCAGCGGCGGCGCGAACAAGTTCTCCATCGAGGACATCACCGCGGCAACGGTTCCGATGACGATCACCGGTTCCGCGCCGACGAACTCGATCTTCGTCGACAGCACCGGCCGCCTCGGCCTGCGCACTGCCACCCCCGTCCTCGACATTCACGTCGCCACCAGCAACACGCCGGCGATGCGTCTCGAGCAGAACAACAGCGGCGGCTTTACGGCGCAGACCTGGGACGTGGCGGGCAACGAAGCGAACTTCTTCGTCCGCGACGTCACCGGCGGCTCGCGCCTGCCGTTCCGCATTCGTCCCGGCGCCCCGACCAGTTCCATCGACATCAACGCGAGTGGCAACGTCGGTATCGGCACCGCCAGCCCCTCCGAACGACTCCACGCGTTCAACGCGGGTGACTCGCAGACCGTTTCCATGGTCGAGAACTCAAACGCCACAAGCAACGCCGCGGCAATTCTTCGCGCCAAGTCAGACACTGCGCAGGTTCACCTGACCGCTCAATCGTCGACCCGCGCCGTGACCCGTTTCGGCCAGTCCGCCGCCGGCTGGAACGAACTGATCCAGGTCAGCGGCAACGGTCTGGCGGTCGGAACGACGACCGCGGTACCTCTGATCTTCGGTACGAACAACGCCAATCGCATGCAGATCGACGGCAGCACCGGCGCAGTCACGGTGTCCGGCAACTTCACGGTGACGGGCGTGAAGAACTTCGCCGTTCCCGATCCGCAGAATGCGAAAAAAGCAATCTACTACGCATCACTCGAAGGCCCCGAGGCAGGCACTTACTATCGCGGTACAGCAAAAACGGTCAATGGCGAGGCTGTGATCGAGTTGCCGGGTTACTTCTCGCGCATCACCGAGAAAGAGCGCATGACCGTGCAGATCACACCGATCGGCGCACCGAGCCAGCTCTTCATCGCTGAGAAGACCCCCAACCACCTCGTGATCAAGGTGGCAGCCGGTTCGACGGACGCCGAGTTCGATTATTTCGTCCAGGGCGTTCGCCTGGGCTATCTCGATTACGTCGTCGAGCGCGACAACAATCTTCCGAAGAATTAACTCATTACTCGCAGGAAACGAACGGCCGCCGGGCAACCGGCGGCCGTTTTGTTTGCACAAAAAAAGAACGGGGCGCGGCGGAAGAACCGCGCCCCGTCAGAGCAGTTGATCCCTGGGTCCCTCTCCCCTGGATCGCGTACGGCGCGCAGGAGGGGCGCGCCGGGTTAGATCGCTAGTCGCTCAAATTGCGGATCACCGTCGGAATATCGAGGTCATTGCCGAAATCGCTCGACGCCATCGGCCCGAAGCCTCCGGAGCCGTCGGGCCGGCTGAATCCTTTGCGAAAAAAGGGCGGATCGTAGATCTCTCCCTCCGATCCCACCTGCGGCGGCGCCGACGTTTCCGGTGCAACCTCGTGCTGCGCGGCAATCTCCTTCGGCGCGAACGGCCGGAACGGAACGGACACTGAGCTCGACGCCGCGCGCGCGTGGCCCGACGAAAGCTGCTCGCCGCGCGTGTTCAGAAATCCCTTCGTCGCCGAGTCGAATCCCGTGGCGATGACGGTGACTTTGACCTCGTCCCCCATCCTCGGATCGATGACGGTGCCGAAGATGATGTTCGCTTCTTCGTCGGCCGCTTCCTGAATGATCGACGCGGCCTCGTGAACTTCGAAGAGCGTCATGTCCGGTCCGCCGGTGATGTTGATCAGGACACCTTTCGCGCCTTCGATCGACGCTTCTTCGAGCAGCGGCGACGAAATGGCGCGCTGCGCCGCCTCGACCGCGCGATGTTCGCCCGAGCTGACGCCGGTTCCCATGAGCGCCATGCCCATACCGTGCATGATCGTTTTGACATCGGCGAAGTCGAGGTTGATCTCGCCGGGGACGGTGATGAGATCGGAGATGCCCTGCACCGCCTGGCGCAGGATGTCGTCGGCGATCGTGAATGCTTCGTTGAGCGATGTTGCGCGCTCGACGAAATTCAGCAACCGCTCGTTCGGAATCGTGATGAGCGTGTCGACCGTCTCGCGCAGCGATCGGATGCCCTGCTCGGCCTGAATGCGGCGGCGCTTCCCTTCGAACCCGAACGGCTTCGTGACCACGGCCACCGTCAGCGCGCCGAGCTCCGCGGCGAGCGAGGCGATGATCGGCGCCGCGCCGGTGCCGGTACCGCCGCCCATGCCGGTGGTGATGAAGATCATGTCCGCGCCGGAAAGCGCTTCGAGAATGCGATCGGTGTCTTCGAGCGCGGCCTGCTTGCCGACCTCGGGATTCGCGCCGGCGCCAAGGCCTTTGGTCAGCTTGCCGCCGATCTGAAGTTTGACCGGCGCGAGAGAGGTGCGCATCGCCTGGACATCGGTGTTCGCGACCATGAACTCGATGCCCTTGATCCCGGCCTGGATCATCCGGTTGACCGCATTCCCGCCACCACCACCCACGCCGATGACTTTGATCCGTGCGCCGAGCTGCTCTTCATCGAGCATCACGGCCAGTCTGCCGTCACCAGGTTTTTCATCAAATATGATCATTTACCGTCTCCAGGAAGAGTAACCATTTTTTATGACGCATTCAAACAAATTTTGTAGTTTCTACGTCTGTGTGAAAAGCGATTTGAAGGAATCGGCGAATCGCGCGAAGCCGCGGCGCGGACGCTTGCGCACTTTCGTCCGGTCGCGGAAGCCCCACAAAAGCAGTCCCGCCGCCGCCGCCCACTCCGGTCCGGCCACGGTGTCAGAGAGCCCGCTCAATCCGCGCGGAACGCCTTTGCGCGCCTGCTGGTCGAAGACCTGCTCGACCATCTCCACCATCCCATCCATCTCCGCGCCGCCGCCGACGACGACCACGCCGCTGCGGATTTCCTTGTCCAGCCCGACCTTCTCGATGTCGCGGTAAACGAGCTTCGCGATCTCCGCCGCGCGCGGCTCAAGGATGTTCGTCAACTCGTGCTTGGAAAGAATCTTCGGCGCGCGTCCGCCGACCGTCGGTACTTCGATCGGATCGTCCTCGGTAACCAGAGATCCGAGCGCGCAGCCGTAGCGCTTCTTGATCCGCTCCGCATCCTCCATCGGCGTGCGCAGCACGACGGAGATGTCGCTCGTGAAGTGACCGGCGCCGACTGGCAGAACGTTCGTGTGCACGACGTTGCCTTCGAGGAAGACGGCGTAGTCGGTCGTGCCGGCGCCGATGTCCATCAGCAGCACGCCCATCTCGCGCTCGTCCTGCGTCAGCACGGCCTCGGCGGCTGCAAGCTGTTCGAGCACAAGCTCCTGCACCGCGATGCCGGCTTTGTTCACGGCGGTCAGCACGTTCTGGTTGTGCGTCCGCGCGCCGGTGACGATGTGGACGTTCGCTTCGAGCCGCCCCGCCGTCATCCCGAGCGGATCGTGAATGCCGTCCTGGCCGTCGACGACGAACTCGCGCGGAATCACATGCAGCAGCTCCAGCTCAGCCGGGACGTTGATCGACTTCGACGCCTCGATGACGCGATCGATGTCTTCGCGCGAAATCTCGCGGTGCTTGCCGGTGACGGAGACGACGCCGCGCGAGTTGACGGAGCGAATGTGATCGCCGGCCACGCCGACGTATACAGACTCGATCTGCAGCCCCGCCATCACCTCGGCTTCATCGACCGCCTTCTTCACCGCGTCGATGGCCTGATCGAGGTTGATGATGTTGCCGCGCCGCGTCCCTTTCATCGGCGACGTGCCTTTGCCGATGATCTCGATCTGGCCGCGGTCGGTCACTTCCCCCACCAGCACGCACACTTTGGAAGTTCCGATGTCGAGCGCGACGATGTATTTCTCTTCGGTCTTCGGCATTCGCTGTCTCCTGACTAATTCGTGATCTGCGTTGGAATCGGTTGCTGCGGTGCCACGGGCGCGGGCGCAAGCGCCGCGGCACGAATTGGTTTGACGACAATGCGGCCGGCGAAACGGAGGTCGGCATATTCGATGTCGTGCACGCCGAGGTGTTCCGCGCGCGCGACGGCATAAAGGTCGCGCCACTTCGCGGAGAGGTTGCCCTCTTCGGCATACACAAACGCACCGAGCTCGCGATCGAAAAGCGCGAAACCATTCGGCGCAACCGGCCTGACCTCGGAGATGCGCGAGTAAATCTGCGGGTCGCGCGTGCGCAGCTCGCGCAGGAGCGCAACGCAGCGCGCGAGTTCTGCGCCCGAGGCATTGATGATGATCGGCAGGTCGCTGTCGCCAACGGACGGCGACAATTCCGCAAACGCGACGCCGTCTTCGTCGACATACGTCATGCGATCGCCGGCAGCGGTCAGCGCGACGGCTTCACGCTCGACGATTCGAATGCGCAGGGTGTTGGGAAGTTTCTTCTCCGCTTCGATCCGCTTCACCCATCCGAGGCGCCGCAAATCGGCCTGCAGCCTGGCGATATCGATGCGAAAGAGATTCGCGCCGATGTACTGATTCGTGACCGCATCGATCGCCGCACGCGGCGTATGCGTGGCGCCGACGATCTCGATCGCCTTCACCGCGAATCGCGCGTCGCCCTGCGTGTGGCGATACGCCAGCAGCAATCCGACGACGATGCCGCCGGCAACGATGATTTTCCCCGCAACCGAGGCGAATCGCTGAAGCTGAATGCGCCGCTGGTTGCGGCGAAGCCGCGCGACGTCGGCCGGACGGAAGAAACGCGGCGAGGTGCTGTCGTAACCTGCCGACATCAGCCCCTCCCCTCGTCCGCGCCGCGCACGAGCGCTTCGGCGATTTCGTGGACGTCGCCCGCGCCCATGGCGATGAAGACGTCGTTCGGCTGCAGGCGGCGGCGTAGTTCGTTGATGATCTCGATGTGGCTGCGGTCGAGAAACTCGATGCGATCGGACCGCTCCGCGATCATGCGCGAGGAAATCCCGTCGATTGCTTTTTCGCGCGCGGCGTAGACCGGAGCAACGAACGCGACGTCGGCGCCGCGCAACGACTCGGCAAACTCCGGCGCGAAGTCTCGCGTGCGCGAGTAGAGATGCGGTTGAAACAGCGCGACGATGCGCCGTTCGGGATAGCCGCCGCGGGCGGCGTCGAGTGTCGCTTTGATCTCGGTCGGGTGATGCGCGTAGTCGTCGACGACCAGCGCGCCGTTGTAGTCACCGAGGATCTGGAAGCGGCGATCGACGCCGAGGAACTTGGCAATACCGGCGCGGATGGCGTCGGCGCTGACACCGAGCTCGCGCGCGACGGCGATCGCGGCGAGTGCGTTGCGCACGTTGTGCTCGCCGGGAACGAAGAGTTTGAAAAAGCCGATGCCGTCGACTTCGAACGATGCGCCGCGGTCGTGGAACTTCAGATCGCGAGCAGTGACTTCAGCTCCTGGTCCGAGGCCGTAAGGGATGATCTTCGGATCCCTGCCGCGCCCGCGGCGGTCGAGCAGCGCCGCGACCGCGGGATCGTCGACGCAGCCGATGATCGCGCCGCCAGGGCGGACGTTCTCGGTGAAGACGCCGAACGCTTCGACGATGTTTTCAAAACTGCCGTAGTACTCGAGGTGGTCGGCCTCGATGTTCGTCATGACGGCGATCTCGAGCCGTAGCTCGTGAAACGTACGGTCGTACTCGTCTGCTTCGACGACAACGATGTCGCCTTTGCCGTCCTTCGCGTTCGAGGCGATGTTCTGGAGGATGCCGCCGATGATGATGGTCGGATCGAGGCCCGCATCTTCGAGGACGGTTGCGATCATTGCCGAGGTCGTGGTCTTGCCGTGCGTGCCGGAAACGCCGACGCCGCGCTTCTCGTTGACGATCGCGGCCAGCAGGTCCTTGCGCCGGATGATCTCGATCCCCTGCTCGCGTCCCGCGTCGACTTCGGCATTCGCACCCTTGACGGCGGCGGTGACGACGACGGCGTCGACACCGGTGAGATGCGCGGCGTCGTGGCCGATGTGAACATCGACGCCGCGGCCGGCCAGGAGCGACGTGGCAGAGGAGCGTTTCAGATCGCATCCGGAGACGGTTTTGCCGCGCCCTTTGAGGATCTCTGCAATCCCACTCATTCCGATTCCGCCGATGCCGACGAAATGAATGTTCTTAATTTTGTTTAAATTCATTCGGATTGGTGGCTAGTAATAAAGGATTTTATTCGCTTCGTTCAATTTTTTCGAGTAAATCAACGATCTTTTTTGTGGCGTCGGGCGATGCGAGCGTTTTCGCTGCCGTCCCCATCGCCGCCGTCCGGCCCGGATCGTTGACGATTTCGGTGATCGCGAACGCCAGCCGCTCCGGCGTCAGCTCCTTTTCGGTGATGACAATTGCGCCGCCGGCCTGCTCCACCGCGCGCGCGTTCAGCTCCTGATGGTTGTCGGTGGCGGCAGCGAACGGGATGAGGATCGCCGCGCGTCCGACCGCAGAAAGCTCACCGACCGTCATCGCGCCGGAACGGCAGACGACGACGTCGGCCGCCGCGATCTCGTCGACGATCGGATCGAGATACGGCACGACCCGCGCGTCGGCAAAGGCGGAATCGCGATACGCCTGCTGCACGCGCTCCAATTCCTTCGGCCCGGTCTGATGGACGATGAGAACGCTCTCGCGAAGCGGTGCCATGAACAGCAGCGCGGCGGTCATCGCGTCGTTGATCGTTCGCGATCCTTGCGAGCCACCGAAAATCAGCAAGCGCTTGCGCTCATCGCCGGCTGGACGCGGACTGATTGTGTCGAAGAACTCTTTGCGAATCGGATTGCCGGTGAGGACCGCGTCGGAACGTTTCAGCCGAGGGGCTGCGGCTTCGAACGCGATCGCGGCAGCGGTGGAGAAGCGAGCCAATATCCGATTCGTCAAACCCGGGAAGGCATTCGAATCGTGAACCAACGTCGGAATGCCGCGCAGTTTCGCCGCAAGCAGCACCGGCCCCGAGGAGTAACCGCCGACGCCGAGGACGACGTTCGGACGATGCCGGCCGACGATCTTGAAGGCGTGGACGAATCCGAGAGGCAGGCGGAAAATGTTCCGCACCAGGTCCCGGATCCCTTTGCCTTTGAGTCCGCCGACCGAAATGAATTCGAGCGGGAACCCCGCTTTCGGGACGATCGTCTTCTCCAGCCCTGCTTCGGTGCCGACGAAGATCACGCGCCGGCTCGCGTCGCGCACCATCCACTCCTGCGCAATGGCGATGGCCGGGTAGATGTGCCCTCCCGTCCCGCCCCCGGCGATCATCAACGTTTCCCCCACTCCCTGCACGCCCATAACGCCGATTCCTCAACCTGATTGCTGCGATAAATTCAACAAGACTCCGACCGCGATGAGACTGGTGATGAGCGACGAGCCGCCGTAGCTGACGAGCGGCAGCGGCAGACCTTTCGTCGGCAGAAGGCAAAGCGCAACGCTGACGTTGATGAGCGCCTGGATTCCGATCAACAGCGTGAAACCGAGTGCTGCATAAAAATCGAAACGGTTCTGGCTGAAGCGCGTGACGCGGAAGCCGCGCCACACCAGAAACGCGAAGAGACCAATCAACGCGAATGCGCCGATGAAGCCGAGCTCCTCGCCGATGATCGAGAAGATGAAATCTGTATGCGGTTCGGGCAGGAAGAAGAGTTTCTGCCGGCCGTTGCCGATGCCAAGCCCGCGCAGTCCGCCGGTGCCGAGAGCGATGAGCGACTGCATCGCCTGGAACCCTTTGCCCAGCGGATCGGCTTCGGGATTCATGAACGTGAATAGCCGGTCGCGCCGGTACGCGGCGCTGAAGACGAGCAGCACGCCGGCCGGAATGATCATCAACGCGAAGGTGACGACGCGCATCCACGAAACGCCGGCGGCGAAGATCATCCCGGCGGCGACGAGGACGAGCGTGGTGGCGGTGCCGAAGTCGGGCTCGAGCAGGATCAATCCCGCGAACAACGCGACGACGAATGCGAGCGGCAACAGCGTCGACGTCAGCTCGTTGATCCGTTCCTCTTTCCGCGCGAGGTACGAGGCCAGGAAGAGGATCAGCGCGGGCTTGGCGAATTCGCTCGGCTGCAGTTGGAAGTGCGACAGCACGATCCAGCGATGCGTGCCATTGATCGGCGACTGGAAGAGCGCAATCACCAGCGCGGTGAGCACCGCGGCGACCACGGCGTAGATGATGCGGCGGTCGCGCAGCCGCGCCGCGTCGAGGCGCATCAACGTGACCATGACTGCGCTGCCTGCGACGAGCCACACGAACTGCCGCGTGATGAAGTAGTACGGATTGTCCGACCCGACCTTCTGCCTGGTGATGATGGCCGACGCCGAATAGATCATGACCATGCCGACGACGCCGATGAGCAACCCCGCCACGAAGAGGGAGGTGCCGGATGTGGGGTTGCCGCCCATTGGTCGTGGCACTTGTGTTCGGGTGTTGTGTGTCGGGGGGTGGCGTCGCCAACGGCCGGGCGGGCGAGCCCGTTGGAACATCCACACACGCGCACGTGGCTGGGCGGACGCGATCGCG
>ERZ1739052.14-NODE-14-length-30318-cov-11.470079_pt1 | contig 30318 bp, 26 predicted proteins | sample MGYA00581761_ERZ1739052 | MGnify/ENA primary metagenome ERZ1739052 (study PRJEB42929, sample SAMN08275524) | rhizosphere metagenome | isolation source: Rhizospheric soil replicate 1 | host: Colobanthus quitensis and Deschampsia antarctica | place: Antarctica...
GATGGCCACAGTCGCGCGCGGGGCGACGCTGACGGTGGTCGTTCCGCCGGCGCCGAGGACATCGTGGAAGGTGAGCGTTGCCTGGATGGTGCTGCGGCTGGTGTTGTGAAGCGTCAGCTCCGTCTGCCAATGGCTGTCGTTAGCGCCCGGACCGGTGCCGGAGGCGGGGACGACCAGCGTGGTGGCGCTCGCGGCGAGCGAAAGAAGTGTTGCGAAGACTGCGGCGAGCATGCGTGTGATTTTCATTTCAGGTTTCTCCTTCGTTGTGTTGCCCGGTGATACGCGGACATGAAAAAGAATGTCTAGAAATTTATGCGATCACAGCATGTGAATTGCACTTGATAAATACAGACGAAAAACGCACACGCGCAGCCGCGCCGTGCGGCCGCAATTGTGTGCGTTTGGCGTCGTAGATACGCGGGTGACTGGGAGAACGTTGGGTTTGTCATCCTGAGCCGCCGAAGCGACGAAGGCGAAGCCGCAGTCGCGCAGGACGGTCGAAGGACCTCCTTCCTGGTAACCAGGGAAGGGCGGCGGCTTTTGCACGATGCAAGCACCTGGGAGGTCCTTCGACCGTCCTCCGGCGCTCCGGCTTCGCCTACGACGCCTCCGGCGGCTCAGGATGACAGGTGCCCGATATACTCCGCCGCTATGCCCGTTCCGCTTCTCGATCTGAAACGGCAGTACGCAACGATTCGCGATGAAGTCCTTCGCGTGACGAACGAGGTTTATGAATCGCAGTACTTCATCCTCGGGCCGCGCGTCGATGCCTTCGAACGCGATTTCGCGGTGTATTGCCAGAGCAAGTACGCGGTCGGACTTTCATCCGGCACCGACGCGCTGCTCATCGCGCTGATGGTTCTCGGGGTCGGACCGGGCGACGAGGTCATCGTCCCCGCGTATTCGTTCTTCGCCACGGCTGGAGTGGTCGATCGCCTCGGCGCGACGCCGGTGTTCGTCGACATCGACCTGGCGGACTACAACATCGATCCGAAGCAGATCGAGTCGCGCATCACTTCGAACACGAAGGCGATCATGCCGGTGCATCTCTACGGTCAGTGCGCGGCGATGGATGAGATCAATCGGATCGCGGCCAAGCACAATCTGGCCGTCGTCGAGGATGCCGCGCAGGCGGTCGGCGCGGAGTACGACGGGCGGCGCGCGGGCGTGCTCGGAACGATGGGCGCGTTTTCGTTTTTTCCGTCCAAGAACCTCGGCGCGTTCGGCGACGCGGGCGCGGTGACGTGCGAGGACGAGGCGACGTACGAGAAGCTCATCGACTTCCGCGTTCACGGCATGCGGCCGAAGTATTACCACCGCTACGTCGGCGGCAACTTCCGCATCGACGCGCTGCAGGCGGCCATCCTTCACATCAAGCTGCCGCATCTCGATGCATGGTCGGAAGGACGGCGGCGCAATGCGGCGATCTATGCTGAACTGTTCGATGGCGCGAACCTCGGCGAGCGCATCGTGCTGCCGCTCGAGCTGCCAACGCGGCGGCACATTTACAACCAGTACATCGTTCGCTTTGCCGACAATGCCACGCGCGATCGCGTGCTCAATCATCTGAAGAGCGCGGGGATCGGCTGCGAGGTTTACTACCCGCTGACGCTGCCGCAGCAGGAGTGCTTCACGGACATCCCGTCGGCGAGCGAGCACTTCCCGCACTCCGACACTGCCGCGGCGACGACGCTGGCCATCCCGATTTTTCCGGAGCTGACGAAGGATCAGATGGCCGAGGTGGTGCGGGAAATCGGGAACGGGTTGGGGTGATCGGGCGCTACAATTCGCGCGATGGGAAAACTCATGGAGAAGGCGATCGCGGAAGCCGCTACGCTGCCTGACGCAGATCAGGAAGCCATCGGCGCGTGGCTGCTCGCGGAGATCGAAGCGGAACGGCGTTGGGATGCGCTGTTCGACCAGCCGTCGTCGGCAGCAATCGAACAGATGGCCGACGAGGCGTTGCGCGCACACGCGAGCGGGCTCACGGAGCCGCTCGATCCCGACACGCTGTGAAATCAAGCCTGGCGCCCTCGTTCCGGAAGAGGCTTGCGGGATTGCCTCGCGATGTACGGGACCATGCGCGCGCTGCGTACCGCTTGTTTCGCGAAGATCCCAGGCATCCCGGACTGCACTTCAAGAGAGTTCACACAGGTGGCCGGTTCGTGGCCGTGCGAATTGGACGCGACTACCGTGCTGTCGGTGTGTTGGAACGGCCCGATTCAGTGGTTTGGTTCTGGATCGGCCCGCACGACGAATATGAACGGCTCCTGGCGAATCGCTGACGCGATGAAACCGCCGGCTGCTCAGGACGAACTGGTGAAGACCCCATGATCCCCCTCCGCCACACGCTCGCTCCGCGCACGACGCCGATCGTCAACCGGGCGCTGGTCATTGCGAATGGGATCGTCTTCCTCGTGCAGATTTTTCTGGGTGATCGCACTGAGAACGTGATCAATCTCTTCGGATTCATCCCGGCGCGGTTGACGAATCCCGCCGCATACGGCTACTCGATGTTCGAGGTCACCGTTACGCTGATCACGTCTCTGTTTCTGCACGGCGGATTCGTGCATCTCATCGGCAACATGATTTACCTGTGGGTGTTCGGCGGCGCGGTCGAAGATGCGCTCGGCCACGCGCGCTACGCCATCTTCTTCGTCGTCTGCGGCGCGATCGGGAGTCTCACGCACACGCTGCTCTTCCCGCATTCCACGGTGCCGTCGATCGGCGCCTCGGGCAGCATCGCTGGAATCCTCGGCGCGTTCCTGGTGCTGCGGCCGAAGGCGCGCATCGTCACGTTGCTGCCGCTGATCGTGTACTGGGCGATGATCGAGCTGCGCGCGGTCATCTTTCTGCCGATCTGGTTCGGCATGCAGTTCTTCAACGGCTTTCTCTCGATCGCGGCCGCGCATCGGACGCAGGAGGTGGCTGGGATCGCCTGGTGGGCGCACGTGGGCGGATTCCTTTTCGGCGCCGTCGTGGGCCTGATCGCGCGCCGCGGACCGCGGGAACGTGTGGCACCATATGCGGCCGAAACGGAGGACGTTTGAACAAGGGAATCATTCTCGCGGGCGGCTCGGGCACGCGGCTGTATCCGATGACGTCGGCGATGTCGAAACAGCTCCTGCCGGTTTACGACAAACCGATGATTTATTACCCGCTGACGACGCTGATGCTCGCTGGCATCACCGAATTTCTGATCATCACCACTCCAGAGGATCAGGCCAGTTTTCAGAAGTTGCTCGGCAGCGGATCGCAGTGGGGGATCAAAATCAAATACGCCCCGCAGCCGGATCCGGGCGGACTGGCACAGGCGTTTCTGATCGGACGCGACTTCGTTGCCGGCGAGCCGAGTTGTCTCATCCTCGGCGACAACATCTTCTATGGACACGGCCTGCCGGATTCGCTTCGCCGCGCGGCGGCGGGCGAGAGCGGCGCGACCGTCTTCGCGTATCGCGTTCCCGATCCCGAGCGTTATGGCGTGGCCGAATTCGACGAGCGCGGTCGCGCGATCAGCATCGAAGAGAAGCCGGAGAAGCCGCGCTCGAACTTCGCCGTCACAGGACTCTATTTTTACGATGAGCGCGTTTGCGATTTCGCCGAGAACCTCAAGCCCTCGGCGCGCGGAGAGCTGGAGATCACGGACCTCAATCGCGTCTATCTGCAGATCGGCGAGTTGCGCGTCGAGCAGCTCGGGCGCGGATTCGCATGGTTCGACACCGGGACGCAGGAGTCGCTGCTGCAGGCGGCGAACTACGTCGAGACGATCGAGTTGCGGCAGGGGCTGAAGATTGCGTGCCCCGAGGAGGTCGCGTACCACCTCGGGTTGATCGATGGGCAGCAGTTGCGCGATCTGGCCACGCATCTGGCGCGCAGCACGTACGGCAAGTACCTGCTCGATCTTCTCGACGAACAGGCCCAGCGCGCCACGCGCGCGGCGACGATGTCATGACGAAACACGTCGTCGTCACCGGCGGCGCGGGCTTCATCGGCTCGAACATCGTCGATGCGTATCTCGCGCGCGGCTGGTACGTCACGATCATCGACAATCTCTCGACTGGCAAGCGGCGCAATGTTGATCCGCGCGCGGCGTTGCACGAACTTGACATTCGCGACCGCGCCGCGGCCGATCTCATTCGCGAGCTGAAGCCCGACGTCATCAATCATCACGCGGCGCAGATGGATGTGCGCAAATCGGTCGAGGATCCTGCCGCCGATGCGGACGTGAACGTGATCGGTACGCTGCGCCTGCTCGAAGCCGCCGTCGACGCCGCGGTGAAGCGCGTCATCTTCGCCTCAACCGGCGGCGCGATTTACGGCGAGCCGGTGGAAGTGCCGCAGACCGAGACGCATCCGTTGAATCCGCTCTCGCCGTACGGCTGTGCGAAGCTGGCGGTCGAGCGGTATCTCAACTACTACCGCGTCGTGCGCGGACTGTCGTCAGTCGCGCTGCGATACGCGAATGTTTACGGCCCGCGGCAGAACGCGCATGGCGAGGCAGGCGTGGTGGCGATTTTCGCGGCGAAGCTGCTCGATCACCAGCAGGCCACGATCAATGGCAACGGCGAGCAGACCCGCGACTTCGTCTACGTCGACGACGTCGTGGCCGCGAACCTCGCGGCCTCGGACGCCGAATGGCAGGGCGAGTACAACATCGGGACGGGTGTCGAGACGACGATCAACGAGTTGTACGGTTCGCTGGCGTCGATCGCTGGCGTTGACACGCCGGCCGTGCACGCGCCGGCGAAGGAAGGCGAGCAACTTCGCAGCGTGCTCGATGGCACCGGGCTTCGCATGCTCGCGGAACTACCGGAACGGAGATCCTTGTCCGAGGGGCTGAAGCAGACGTTCGACTGGTTCGCCGCGGAGCGCGCACGATGATCATCACGCGCAGCCCGCTACGCATCAGCCTCGGCGGCGGCGGGACCGACCTTCCGTCGTACTACGAAAAGTTCGGCGGATTTCTGATCGCCGCCGCGATCGACCGCTACGTCTACGTCACCATCAACCGTCCGTTTGGCGCCGGCATCCGGCTCAAGTACTCCGACATCGAAAACGTCGACACCGTCGACGAAGTGCGCCATCCCATTCTTCGAGAAGCACTGCGGATGATGAATCTGCGCACGCCGCAGATCGAGATTACCACGCTCGCCGAAATCCCCTCGGGTACAGGACTCGGATCGTCGGGAAGTTTCACCACGGCTCTGGTCAAGGCGCTGTACGCGCATCGCCGCCGGCTGCTGCATTCGAGTGAAGTGGCGCGGCTGGCGTGCGAGATCGAGATCGAGCGGCTGCACGAGCCGGTCGGCAAGCAGGATCAATACATCGCCGCGTACGGCGGCGTGACCTGCTTCGATTTCAATCCCGATGGCTCAGTGGCCGCGCGGCCGCTGACGCTGGCGATGGATACGATGTTCGAGCTGGAGGACAACCTCCTTCTTTTCTTCACCGGCTTTTCGCGCAGCGCCGGGAGTCTGTTGAAGGATCAGAAAGCACGTTCCGAGGCCGATGATGCGGAGATGATCGAAAACCTGCACTACGTGAAGGACCTCGGCTACCGGAGTCAGACCGCACTGGAGGCGGGGCGGTGCCACGAATTTGGGGAGTTGATGCACGAGCATTGGGAGCACAAGAAGCGGCGCTCGCGCGGCATGAGCAATCCGAAGATCGACGAGTGGTACGAGCTCGGACGCCGCAACGGCGCCATCGGCGGCAAGCTCGTCGGCGCAGGAGGGGGTGGATTTCTGTTGTTCTACGCCGAGGATCGCAAATCGCTGCGGCGTGCGATGACCGATGCGGGGCTGGAGGAAGTGCGGTTCCGGTTCGACTTCGAAGGGACGAAGGTGTTGATGTCGTAAGGCTTTGTGGTGAAACGCTTTTTTCGGCACGGGTACAATGCGCCTCGCCGATGAGCTACACCGAACAACACCTTCGCGAAGCGTCCGCGATCATCGAAAAACTCGATGCGGATGCCATCGAGCGTACCGCCGTCCTGCTCGCCGAATTGCGCGCGCGCCGCGGCCGTCTTTTCCTCCTCGGCGTCGGCGGCAGTGCGGCCAATTGCTCCCATGCCGTCAACGACTTCCGCAAAATCTGCGGCATCGAAGCGTATGCGCCGACCGACAACGTCAGCGAGCTGACCGCGCGCACCAACGACGAAGGGTGGGCGTCCGTTTTCATCGAATGGCTGAAGGTCAGCCGGTTGAGTCCGGCCGACATGCTTTTCATCTTTTCGGTTGGCGGCGGAAACCGGGAGAAGAACATAAGCCCGAACCTTGTTGCGGCGCTGGAATACGGAAAAGAGGTCGGGGCCAGGATCGGCGGCATCGTCGGCCGCGACGGAGGCTTCACGGCGACGGTCGCCGACGCCTGCGTCATCATCCCCACCGTCAATCCGAAGAACGTAACGCCGCACACCGAAGCGTTTCAGGCCGTCGTGTGGCACCTGCTGGTATCGCATCCAGCGCTCAAAGCCTCCGAAACGAAGTGGGAATCGACAAAGTAATGAAAGCCGTGTTTCTCGATCGCGACGGTGTCATCAATCGTGCTGTTGTGCGTGATGGAAAGCCGCATCCGCCAGACACGATCGAGGATCTGGAAGTGCTGGCCGGAGTTCCCGACGCGTTGCGCAAGTTGCGAGGCGCCGGCTTCCGCCTGATCGTCGTTACGAATCAGCCCGACGTCGCGCGCGGGACGCAGAGCCGCGAAGTGGTGGAAGCAATGAATGCGCGGCTCACCGCCGAGCTGGCGGTCGATGAAGTCGTCGCGTGCTATCACGATGGCGACGACTGCGACTGCCGCAAGCCGAAGCCCGGCGCGCTGGTCGCTGCAGCTCATCGACACGGCGTCGAGCTGGAACGCTCATTCATGGTCGGCGACCGCTGGCGCGACATCGAAGCGGGACAGCGCGCCGGCTGCCGCTGTCTCTTCGTCGATCACGGCTACGCCGAGCAGCAGCCGGCCGGATCGTTCGTGCGTGTACCGTCGCTTGCGGCCGCAGCCGATTGGATCATCGAGAATCAGTGATGACGCGACTCGAAAATCTCAAGGTCAAGATCTTCGCCGACGGCGCCGAAAAGGCGGGCATGCTGGAGATGTACGCCAAGCCGTACATCAAAGGATTCACCACCAATCCGACGCTGATGCACAAGGTCGGGCTCACCGATTACCGCGCCTTCGCCCATGACATCGTCAGTGTCATTCCGGATCGTCCAATCTCGTTCGAAGTCTTCTCCGACGAGTTCGACGAGATGGAGCGGCAGGCGCGCGAGATCGCGACGTGGGGCGACAACGTCTACGTAAAAATCCCAGTGACGAATACGCGCCGCGAGCCTGCGTACGATCTGGTCCGGCGTCTTGCGAACGAAGGCGTGAAGCTGAACATCACCGCCATCATGACCATCGATCAGGTGCGCAACGTCGTCGATGCGGTGAAGGACGGCGCGCCGTCGTGCGTCTCCGTCTTCGCCGGCCGCATCGCTGACACCGGCCGCGATCCTGTTCCGATCATGACCGAGTGCGTCGACATCCTGAAGGCCGCGCCGCGGTCGGAATTGATCTGGGCCAGTCCGCGCGAGCTGTTGAACGTTCTTCAAGCCGACGCCATCGGCTGCCACATCATCACCGTCACCAACGACATCCTGAAAAAGCTGCCGCTGATCGGGAAGGACCTCGCCGACTATTCGCTGGACACGGTCAAAATGTTCTACGACGACGGGCGGAAGGCGGGGTTCACGCTTTGATTTTCGTAACGGGCGCGGCCGGCTTCATCGGCTTTCATGTGTCGAAGCGGTTGCTCGATCGCGGCGAGGACGTCGTTGGAATCGACAACCTCAACGACTACTACGATCCGGCGCTCAAGAATGCACGCCTCGACATTCTGCGAACGTTCGAACATTTCGAATTCGTCCGAGCCGACATCGCCGATCGCGCCGCGATCGAGGAGTTGTTCGCGCGCCACAAGCCGGCTCGCGTCGTTCATTTGGCAGCTCAGGCGGGCGTGCGCTATTCGCTCACCAACCCGCACGCGTACACCGAGAGCAACATCACCGGCTTCCTGAACATCCTCGAGGGATGCCGCCATCACGGTGTCGAGCATCTCGTCTACGCGTCGTCCAGCTCCGTTTACGGCGCGAACACGAAGCAGCCGTTCTCCGAGCACGACAACGTCGATCATCCCGTTTCGCTCTACGCCGCGACCAAAAAAGCGAACGAGTTGATGGCGCACACGTACGCGCATCTCTTCGGGCTCGCATCGACGGGCCTTCGCTTTTTCACCGTGTATGGACCGTGGGGCCGGCCGGACATGGCCCTGTTCCGTTTCACGCGCGGCATTCTGGCGGGCGAGCCGATTCCGGTCTTCAATGAAGGGCGGATGATCCGCGACTTCACCTACATCGACGACATCGTGGAAGGCGTGGTGCGCGTGCTCGACAAACGCGCTGAGCCCGATCCCGCGTGGAGTGGCGATGATCCCGATCCGGCGCGCAGCGATGCGCCGTACCGCGTTTTCAACATCGGCAACAACCGGCCCGTCCTTCTCCTCGACTACATCGCCGCGCTCGAGGAGGCGCTGGGCCGGAAGGCGACGCTCGAGTTGCTGCCGATGCAGCCGGGCGACGTCGTTTCCACGCGCGCCGACGTGGCGGAGTTGGAGAAGGCCGTCGATTTTCGTCCGACCACGACGATCGCCGAGGGGATTGCGCGATTTGTAACGTGGTACAAAGACTACTTTCAGGTGCCCTAAAACGTGACCGTTGCAACTGTCGATACGCAGACGCTCGATACATTTCTGGATGCCGTCCGTGCGCGCACGGCCGTCGTCGGCGTGATCGGACTCGGATACGTCGGTCTTCCGCTCGTGCTGCTGTTCGAGGAGGAAGGCTTTCCGGTCATCGGCTTCGATGTCGATGTCAACAAGACCGCGGCGCTGAACCGCGGCCAGTCGTACATCAAGCACATCGGCGTCGATCGCATCAGCAAAGCCTTCAGCACCGACCGCGTCATTGCCACCACGAACTTCGACCGCCTCGCTGAATGCGACGCAGTCATCATCTGCGTCCCGACGCCGCTCGGCGTTCATCGCGAGCCCGATCTGAAGTACATCCGCATGACCGCCGAAGCGATTGCGGAGAGGATCCGGCCGGGGCAATTGATCGTGCTGGAGTCCACGACCTATCCCGGCACCACGCGCGAAGAGCTGCTGACGCGTTTCGAGAACAAAGGCGTCGTCTGCGGCCGCGACTATTTCCTGGCGTTCTCGCCCGAGCGCGAAGATCCCGGCAACGAAAACTTCAACACGCGCACGATTCCAAAGATCGTCGGCGCCATCGACGCGTCGTCGCTCACCGCCGCGCAGGCGCTTTACGCGAAGGTCATCGATCGCGTGGTCACCGTTTCCAGCGCGGAAGTCGCGGAGTCGGCCAAGCTGCTGGAGAATATCTTCCGCGCCGTCAACATCGCCCTCGTCAACGAGATGAAGATCGTCTTCGACCGGATGGGCATCGACGTCTGGGAAGTCATTGACGCCGCCAAAACCAAGCCGTTCGGCTTCATGCCGTTCTATCCGGGTCCCGGACTGGGCGGCCACTGCATTCCGCTCGACCCCTTCTATTTAACCTGGAAGGCCGCGGAGTACGGCACGTGGGCGCGCTTCATCGAGCTCGCCGGCGAGATCAACACCTCCATGCCGCGCTACGTCATCGATCGGACCACCGAGGCTGTGAACCAGAGCGGCAAGAGCATCGTTGGAGCGAAGGTGCTGGTGCTCGGACTCTCCTACAAAGCTGACATCGATGACGATCGCGAATCGCCATCCTTCGAACTCATCGAGTTGCTGCAGCAGCGCGGCGCGATCGTTTCCTACTGCGATCCCTATGTTCCCGTCGCGCGGCGCGGACGCAAGCACGATATCCATCTCAGTTCCGTCCCATGCACGCCGGAAGAATTCGCGAACTACGACGCCGTGCTGATCTCGACTGCACATTCGCAATTCGCCGATCCGAAGCTCTACGCCTCGGTGAAGCTGGTCATCGACACGCGCAACGTCGTTCCGCGCAACGCCGGAATCAACGTCGTCCGGGCCTGAGATGCCGAAAACCGCGCTCATCACCGGCATCACAGGGCAGGACGGTTCGTACCTGGCCGAGTTGCTGATCGCGAAAGGCTATGTCGTCCACGGCATCGTGCGGCGCTCGTCATCGTTGAACACGGGCCGGATCGACTCCATCTACCAGGATCCGCAGGAAGAAGAGCGGCGGCTCATCCTTCACTACGGCGATCTCAATGACAGCTCGTCGCTGAACCGCATCCTGCGCATCGTCAACCCCGAGGAGATCTACAACCTCGGCGCGCAGAGCCACGTGAAGGTCTCGTTCGATACCCCCGAGTACACCGGCGAGGTGACCGGACTCGGGGCGACACGGCTCCTCGAAGCCATTCGCGAGCTTCAGATCCGGCCGCGGATTTATCAGGCCTCGTCGTCAGAAATGTTCGGCAAAGTAGCGGAGACTCCCCAGACCGAGCGGACGCCGTTTTATCCGCGAAGCCCGTATGGCGCCGCGAAGGTCTACGCGTACTGGATGACCGTGAACTATCGCGAAGCGTACGGGCTCTTCGCCGTAAACGGCATTCTCTTCAATCACGAATCGCCGCGTCGCGGGGAGACCTTCGTGACGCGCAAGGTGACACACGCTGCCAGTCGTATCCGTTATGGATTGCAGGATCGTCTCTACCTCGGCAATCTCGACGCCGCCCGCGACTGGGGATACGCGAAGGATTACGTCGAAGCCATGTGGCTAATGCTGCAGCAGGACGAACCGGAAGACTATGTCATCGCCACCGGCCAGACGCACACGGTTCGGGAGCTGTGTATGCGGGCCTTCGCCCGTGCCGGAATCGAGCTGACCTGGCAGGGGAGCGGCGCTGAGGAGCGTGGCGTCGATCGGAGGAGCGGAGCCGTGCGGGTCGAAATCGATCGTCGCTACCTGCGCCCGGCGGAAGTTGAGCTGCTCCAGGGTGATGCTACCAAGGCGAAGCAGAAACTCGGCTGGACGCCCGGCACCACCTTCGTCAATCTCGTCGATCTTATGGTCGACGCCGATCTGGAGCTTGCCGCCGCCGAGTCGCGCACGGCCGCGCGGTGACACCGATGGACGGCTCCTGGAGCGATCGCCGTATCCTTCTCACCGGCGGCGGAGGATTTCTCGGCGGATTCATTCGCGCCGCACTTGAGCCGCACGATCCCGCCGTGCTGCTCACGCCGAGTGCATCAGAGCTCGATCTTCGCAATGCCGCTGCCATTCGCGCATACCTCGTGCGCGAGCGTCCGAACCTCGTAATTCACGCGGCGGCGGTGGTTGGCGGTATTGGGGCAAACCGAAGTCACCCAGGTCAATTCTTCTACGAGAACGCCGTGATGGGTCTCCACCTCATCGAAGAGTCGCGACTCGCGGGCGTCGAGAAGTTCGTCTGCCTCGGCACCATCTGCGCGTATCCGAAGCACACGCCGATTCCCTTCCGCGAAGAGGAGTTGTGGAACGGGTACCCCGAGGAGACGAATGCGCCGTATGGACTGGCGAAGAAAATGCTGCTCGTGCAACTGCAGGCGTACCGGCAGGAGTACGGCTTCAACGGCATCTTCCTCCTGCCCGTGAACCTCTACGGACCGCGCGACAATTTTGATCTCGAGACGAGTCACGTCATCCCGGCCATGATTCGCAAGTTTGTCGAGGCGCGCGAACGGGGAGAGCGGCAGGTCTTCCTTTGGGGCGACGGCTCGCCGACGCGCGAGTTTCTCTACGTTGAAGATGCAGCCGCGGGTGTCGTCGCGGCCGCGGAGCGGTACGACGGCGGCGATCCGGTCAACCTGGGGCGCGGTGAAGAGATCGCCATCCGCGATCTGGCGCGGCTCATCGCCGGGAAGACCGGCTTTGACGGTGACATCGTCTGGGATACCACGAAGCCGAACGGGCAGCCCCGGCGAATGCTCGACGTCACGCGGTCGGTGCGGGAATTCGGTTTCCGCGCGAGCACTTCCTTCGAAACAGGTTTGGCAGCGACGATCGCGTGGTACGAGTCGTCGCTTCGCTGACGACCTATGTGCGGAATCGCCGGAATCTGGAGAAAACGCGGAAGCGATGCCGCCGTCACGGCAGTACGCATGGCGGACCGCCTCGTCCATCGCGGGCCAGACGACTCCGGCGTCTGGTCGGACTCTGGTGCCGGCATCGCGCTCAGCTTTCGCCGGCTCTCCATCATCGACCTCTCACCCGCCGGCCATCAGCCGATGCAGTCCGCGACCGGTCGGTACACGCTGGTCTTCAACGGCGAGGCCTACAACTTCCCGGCCATCCGCGAAGAGCTGGAGCGAAGCGGGCTGGCACCCGACTGGCGTGGTCATTCGGATACGGAGGTCATCCTCGCAGCGATCGAAGCGTGGGGACTGGACGCCGCTGTCCGGCGTTTTGTCGGCATGTTCGCGTTCGCCCTGTGGGACGGCCGCGAGCGTCTGCTGCACCTCGTGCGCGATCGCATGGGCGTGAAGCCGCTCTACTACACAGCGTCGCCGCGCGCTGTCCTCTTCGGCTCGGAGCTCAAGGCGATGACCGTCGCCGAAGAGTGCCCGACTGCGATCAGCCGCGACGCCCTGGCCTTGTACACGCGCTTCGCCTATGTGCCCGCGCCATACACGATCTACGACGACGTCTGGAAAGTGCGGCCGGGTACGATCGTCACTTTTGATTCCGCCGGTGTGCGTCGCGAGCGGGAGTATTGGTCTCTGCGCGAAGTCATCGAGCACGCCACGGCGAACCGGTTCGCCGGCAGCGACGTCGAGGCGATCGAAGAGCTGGATCGTCTGGCCCGCGAATCCGTTCGGTTGCGCATGGTCGCGGACGTACCGCTCGGCGTCTTCCTATCCGGCGGGATCGACTCCTCTCTCGTCACCGCGCTGATGCAGGCTCAGAGCAGCCGGCCGGTGAAGACGTTCAGTATCGGTTTTCACGAAGCCGAATACGACGAAGCCCGCTACGCCGCCGCGGTAGCGCGTCACCTCGGGACTGAGCACACGGAGCTGTACGTCACATCCTCCGATGCGCGCGACGTCATCCCGCTGCTCCCCGCGATTTACGACGAACCGTTCGCCGACTCATCGCAGATTCCGACGTACCTGGTCTCGAAGCTGGCGCGGCAGCACGTCACCGTCAGCCTCTCCGGTGACGGCGGCGACGAGTTCTTCGCGGGCTATCACCGCTATTTCCTCGGCCGCAAACTTTGGGACAAGGTCGAGTCGCTGCCGCGGTTCGCCCGGCCGATGGCTGCGGCGGCGATGCGTGCGGTGCCGATCCCTACATGGAACACCCTGTTGTCGCCGGCGCGCCGCTTCGTCCCGCGCACGTTGCGCCGCGAGCGCGCGGGAGAGCGTATCCACAAATTGGCGTCGGCGATGACCACGACCGATCCGGATGCGCTTTACCGCGAGGTCGTCGCGCTGTGGCCGGGCCTCGTGCCCGGCGCGCGCGAGCTGCCCATTGCCATCACTAATCGCGCCGCCTGGCCCCACATCGACGACTACATCGAGCGAATGATGTACTTCGATCAGATTTCCTATCTGCCCGACGACATCCTGGTGAAGGTCGACCGTGCCAGCATGGCCGTCAGCCTGGAGGCACGCGAGCCGCTGCTCGATCATCGCCTCATCGAATTCGCCTGGCGACTGCCGCTGTCGATGAAGCTGCGCGAAGGCGGCGGGAAATGGATCCTCAAAAAACTCCTGGCGCGCTACGTTCCGGAGACGCTGGTCGATCGGCCGAAGAGCGGCTTCGGCCTGCCGATCGATCAATGGCTTCGCGGACCGTTGCGGGACTGGGCCGAATCGCTGCTCGACGAACGGCAGTTGCGCGATCAGGGATTCTTCAACCCGGCTGCTGTGCGCCGGCCATGGTTGGCGTTTCAAACCGAGAGCGGCGAGTGGGGGCACTTCCTCTGGATCGTCCTGATGTTCCAGGCGTGGATGGAAGCGCAGTCTCGCGCTGACGCCGCACCGGCAATGCACGCGGCGGCGATTTCCTAGCCCGAGATGCTGTCCAACAGGGCAGTTCGTGCCGCACAAAAAAAGCCGCCCCGCGGTTGCGGGGCGGCTCGGAAAACAGGTGAAGGGAATGACTAGTGCGGGGTACCGGCGCAGTTGAACGCGCCAGGCGTGCCGTTGAACTCCTGCCGGTTGGTCGTGTAGCTGCAGATCTGGCCACTGGCCGTCGACGACACGCCCGTGGTGTTTCCGGTGATCGTGCTGTTGTTTACGAACACGGTTGAATTGCCGCCGTTCGAGCGGATTCCGGTGCCGTTGTCCGCCGTCACGCTGAAGTCAACCACCATCGATGACCCGGTCGTGCTCGTTCCGAGCACTCCGTCGCCGCTGTTGGCATTGACATAGGAGTGCCGGATGGTCGTCTTCGAACGCTCGTCGCTCTGAACACCGGTCACATTGTTGCTGATCTCACAATCATCAACCGTCGTATTGGCGAAGCCGGCTCCGACTCCGAGCGACCTGATCCCGATGGTCGCGTACATCACCGAGCTCCGCCTCACGGTCAGCTTCGCGCTGCTGTTTGGCTGGAAAAGGATGCCGGTGGTGGAGTACGCCTTGATGTAGCAGTCCTCGACAACCAGGGAGTCGCCAGAAATGAAGTTGATGCCGTTCGTTCCAAGCGTTACACCGGAGCCATCAATCAGGATATTGCGGAGGACCACGTTACGGTTGGTGCCGCTCGTGATGTTGACAATGATTCCCTGAACGCCGCTGGAAAGGACACTGGCCAGCGTTCCGTTTCCTTCGATCGTCATCGGCTTCGTGATCGTGACTGCACCGAACCCACCCGGATCCAACGCGTCGATGATGCCACCGCTGGCGGTCTTCGAGATCGCACCCGCGAACGTTTTGCACGGCGCGGTGCGGCTGCACGGGTTGGCGTCGTCGCCAACGCCCGATACCCAGGTGCGGGTCGCTTGCGCGAACGCCGAGACCGTCACCAGGGACATCAGTAAAACTAGAGAGAGATAGCCAAGCTTCTTCATGTGATTCTTCCCCTCCTCGAGAGATTTGTTGGTTGGACCCAAAAGTGTGATGACCGGAACCTTTGTGACTGGAGCAATGTACTTCCGGCTCTCTGCCAAAGCAACATCCTTGTGTGACTGCTGTCACTGTTTTGGCATTTTTTCCGTCGTATGCCGCCGACGAAAATTATTAGCGTTTCATGGGCAGTCAGAAAGCCTTCGGTGGACCGACAGGTGGTTCGCTCCGCTCTGACCGGTGCGAGATGATATTATTATTTTTTCCTGCATGGTCTCTTTCCTGGCACAGTTCCTCGCGGTCATCGTTGCCGGTTTCGCTCTCTTCCGATTGTGGCGAGCCAATCGATCTAGCGATCGCTGGATCAACATTGTGATCGTGGTGGGCTTTCTTGCCCGTGCTGTTGTGGGCCAGCTCCTGTTCTGGATTTCGTACGCGCGGCTGCCGGTTGCGCGGAGCCTGCAGATGGGCGACGGCTTCTGGTTCTTTGCCAGCGACGCGGCGATCGAATATTTTCCGACAGCAAGCCTTTTGGCGCGTACGGGCGTGCGGGCGATCATCGAGTATCCGACCACGGGTGCGTCGGTCGCCTTCGTCAAGGTTCTCGCTACCGCAGTTCTGTTGTTTGGCGCCGTTGCATCCGTCGCCGTGCTCCTCAATCTTTTCTGCTACCTCGGCATGACAGCCATCATCGTCCGCTGGAGCGAACGGGAGCCGCGGGCGCGACTGGCAGCGGCGTTTGCGATCTGCGCGATCAGCCTTTCACCGGCGTTTTTTCTCTGGTCGCTGCAGCCGCTGAAAGACACGTTCTTCCAATTCATCGTTATCGCCTTCATCGGCTCATGCGCCGCGTGGCAGCGGACATGGATAGAGTCGCCGGTTCGCTTGCCGGTGGTTTTGCTCACCGGAAGCGCGATGATCGTCACACTGCTGGCAATCGCCGGCGTCCGTTGGTATTTCGCATTCGCGCTATTCGCCGCGACGATCATCTTCCTGCTGCTCATCGCGTCGATGTTCCGAGGTCGCAAGGCGATCGCCTTCGGGGCAAGTGCCGTTATGGTCGTGCTGCTCTCTCGCGCCTTCCTTTTCGGAGGTGGGGCATACGTTCCGATGACGATCGTCCGCACACTTTCGCCGTCAACTGCAATGGCCGAGGTCACCGGTCTGCCGTCATCGATCCTGACGCGTATCGAGTCGACGCGCGATGGTTTCGAGAAGGTGGGCGGGCGTACCTCGATTCACCTTGGTGGCAGTATGTCGAAGTTGGATCACGCGCTCAGCGCCTCGACGGAGGATCAGCGGGCGGCGAACGACTCCGATGCGCCCGGACACTCTCCGACCAGTAAAGAAGAAATGGACGTCAAGCAGAGAATGAACCTACCTCAGGAGCAGGCAAAGAACGTGTCGATTGCGTCAGCCGAGGAGCTGGGGAAGACCGCGGAGGCATCGCCGCCGCACGTGGCTGCTCCGGTAGCGCCTTCAGCTCCCGCCGAAGTCGCCTCCGCGAAAACGAATGAGACAGTCAAGCCGGTACAACCACATCCGAATGCGTCATTGCCGAAACAGCCCCCCACCGAGGAGATGGGGAAGACCGCGGAGGCACCGCCGCCGCAGGTGGCTGCTTGGGTAGCGCCTTCAGTTCCCGCCGAAGTCGCCTCCGCGAAAACGAATGAGACAGTCAAGCCGGTACAACCACATCCGAATGCGTCATTGCCGAAACAGCCCCCCACCGTGGAGCGCTCTGCCCCAGTGGCGCGCATCGCCACCAACATCAAGTCCACATCCGAGGTGCGATCCGCGACAGGCAAGGCTGGTAAGGAGCAACCAACGAGACGGTCAAGAGTCTCGTCGAAGCCGATTGCCGTGCCGACGAATACGGTGCCAGCTCAGACCGTTTCGCAACCACCAGAGAAAGCCGAGAACCCGGTATCGATCACGACGCGTCTGCTGACCGGAGGGGCTTCCGTGGTCATCCCGCGGAGCATCGGAGAACGGATGGGAATCTTCCACATCGGCGGCGGGCAGGGGATGTTCTGGTTTACGGAGATCGACACGATCATCTTCGACCTCACACTGGCCTGCGCGATCTTCGCCCTCGCCGTGGGGCGGTCCGTTTCATGGCGCAACCCGTTGGTCTGGCTTCTCGGGCTGATCACCGTGCTCGCCGGCGTCCCGCTCGGCTATGTGATCACGAACTACGGCACGCTTTTCCGTCTCCGGGAGATGATTTATATCGGATTGGCCCTCATCCCTCTGGCCCTGGCGACGTCGACTCGCCGGAACATCGTGGCCGCGTCCGATGCGCCGCCCGCGTCTTGACCAGCATTTCCGTCGGCGCATACAATCCGCGGCTTTCCGCGCGCGCGGCGTGTTCCGATCGGAGATTTTGATCCCTCGTGCCCAGTGAACCGCAGGCGCTCCGCCGTGCCCCACACTTCATCTCCGCGCTCGCTGAGCGTTTCGGCATCACGCGCGCGCTCGTGTACACGGTGCTCGGACGGACCTGGTCGGTACTGGCGGGCCCTGTCTCGCTCCTCTTCGTTGGGCGGTTCCTGAGCAAGGACGAGCAGGGCTTTTATTACACGTTCTGGAGCGTCCTCGGACTGTGGGTTTTCTTCGATCTTGGTTTGTCGTTGATCATCGTGCAGTTTGCCAGTCACGAACGCGCCGCGCTACGTATCGTCGACGGGCGGATCGAAGGGGATGAGCGCGCGCGGCAGCGGCTGGCGTCGCTGTACCGGCTCGCGCTCCGCTGGTACGGGTGGGCGGGCGTGCTCATGGTGGCGCTGATCCTGCCGGCAGGGCTGATCTTTTTTACCCGCTACCGACCGCCCCAGGTGCATGTGAACTGGATCGGACCATGGATTCTCGTGGTGCTCTCCACAGCGATCAACGTCATCATTGCTCCGCTGGCATCGATTCTGGAAGGGTCGGGGAAGTTTCAGGACATGGCTCTCATGCGCCTGTTGCAGGCGATGACTGCGAATCTTCTGCTCTGGGTTGCCCTTCTGGCCGGCAGCGCGCTCTACTCCGCCGTCGCGCTCAATGGAACGATGGCGCTTTTCAGCGCGATATGGATTTTCCGCCGGCATCGCCGTTTTTTTTCCGGTCTGTCGTCGCTCCCCGTGGGCGAGGACCACATTCGATGGCGCACCGAAATCTGGCCGTTTCAATGGCGCTTCGCAATGAGCTGGATGGCGTGCTATTTCACCTTCCAGGTGTTCAACCCGATCCTCTTCGCCTCCGAAGGGCCGAGAGTGGCAGGGCAGATGGGGATGAGCCTGATGGTGACGACCGCGATCTGGATGTTCGCTCAGGCCTGGATCAACACGCGGGCTGTCGACTTCGGTGCGCTTGTGGCAGCGCACGACTTCGACACGCTCGATCGGATCTTCCGCCGTGTGCTCGTGCAGTCGACGGCTGTGGTACTGGCTCTGTCGGCCGCGGTCGTCGTCGGCGTGGTGGTGCTCCATCGCATCGGACATTCGCTCGCCGACCGGCTCCTTCCGCCGCTGCCTCTCTTCATTCTCATCGTGGCCACAGTCCTCAACCATATCGTGAGCGCCGAAGCGACTTACCTGCGCGCGTTCAAGAGGGAGCCCTTCGTGGTTATTTTCCCGTTGATCTTTGCGATCACCACGATCGGCAGCCTTCAGGTGGCCCATCGCTTCGGTGCGACCGGCATGGTGACTGTGCTGGCTGTGGCAATGGCGGTCGTGGGCGTCGGAGGTGGTACGGTGCTGTTCCTCGGCCGGAAACGTCAGTGGCGCCACGATGCTGTCGAGTCTGGCGCCGCTGCAATTGAAATTCCTCTCGTATAACGGGCTTCGTGACGCTGACCTACGCGGTTTGCGACCGATGTTATGATCATTTGTCCTCAGCCCCCTCCCATGTCCGTGATCATTCGTTCTCTCCTCATCATTTTCGCCATCTCTTCGGTTGTCGTATTCGTGAGCGCGGTCCCGGTCAGGACGCCTCCGTCCATCATCCTCATCTCGATCGACACGCTTCGTGCCGACCATCTCGCGTCGTATGGCTATCCGAGGCAGACGTCGCCATTTATTGACTCCGTGGCCGGCCGCGGTCTCCTCTTCGAGCGCGCCCTCGTGCCACAGCCGCAGACGAGCCCAAGCCACGCATCGCTTCTCACGGGCGTGACGCCGTGGAAGCACGGAGTCCTGACCAATGGCTTCGTGATGAGCAGCAGCGTCGACACACTGGGTTCGTCGCTCCGGCGGGTTGGATACGACACGGCCGGTGTCGTGGCTGTATCGCACCTCGGCAGCTCTCGCGGATTCGCGAGGGGCTTCGATCATTTTTCCGAGCCGCAACCCTACACGAGAGGGAACGACACCCGCCGCGACGCCGACGTGATCAATGCCGAAGCCAAAGGCATGATCGACGCGCATGTTCGCGGCCGCGGCGGCAGCCCGATGTTCCTCTTCGTCCATTACTTCGACTGCCACTATCCGTATCGGTGGTGGGACAAGACGCAGGATTTGAGCCACGCGTACGACCCCGACGAGCTGAAACAGACCGCAAAGCAGATCCAGCGTTACGACGACGGCATCGAATGGGTGGATAAGCATCTCGCTGCGCTCATGAAGTACGCCCGCACCAAGCTGGGCGACAACGTCATTCTGGTGATCACGGCGGACCACGGGGAGCAGATCGGCGATCACGATCTGCCCGTTGGTCACGCCGACATCTATCGAGAAACCGCACGCGTGCCGGTGATCATGGCCGGGCCAGGTATCGGCGCCGGCCGGGTGGAAACGGGCGTCTCGACGCTCGACATTCCGCTGACCCTCGCGCGGCTGGCCGGCACCCATCTGCGGAACGCCGTCGATGGCGTCGATCTTCTGCGTACCGTCGAGACGGAGAAGTCATGGCTGTCCCGGCTCTTCAGCGGTGACGAGGAGCGCTCATTTCTCGTGACCGGCACGCCGACCTATACCCGCTCCATTGCCCTGGTGAAGGGGTCGATGTGGTACATCAAGAACTTCGATCAGGCCTATCGATATGCGCATGTACAAACACCGGCGCCGGCCGAAAAAAAGCCGATGAAGAAGCTTCAGGGTCGCAATATCGAGCGGCAGATGAACTACACCGTCGATATCCGGCAATACCGCCCTTTCTGGGTCACCTTTGAACATGTCACCAGCTCGCCAGCATGTGCGGCTACCGCGGTCCTGACGATCGACCCCGGCATCAATTACTACCGGGAGCCGGTGCCGTTCAAGGGATCGATTCGGGTCACGGTGCCGGCGGCGCGGCTGGATTCCGTAACGCTGACGGTGACGCCGACGAACTGCGCCGGAGTGACGCAGTACAACGTTTCGCGCGAGCCGCCCTCCGGCACGACCGACACGCCTGATTTTTTCAACCAGCTCGTGGCCCGAAGGATGCGTTCTGGCGACGAGTTGTACGACGTTCACGAAGATCCGCTCATGCGCCGGAACGTGTTACCCAAGGACGGGAACCGCTCCCTGGACCTCGGACTGCAGTCGCTCTTCGAGTCCAACGTCCGGCGTGTGGCAGAGCAGAAGGTACCGCCCGAGCAGCTTCAGGCTCTCAGAGCGCTGGGCTACCTTTGAGTTTCTGTTAAACGCGCCGTGCGACGGCGCCGACGTAAGCCGAGAAGCGCCGGCTCGTGGGCAGCCGCCGCCGCAGGGCGCGTTCGATGTTCCCGACGCCGTGCGAGAAGGCGATAAAGCTCAGAACGAGGAGCTGACGCAGCTTCGTGGTCAACTTCGCCGGGTCGAGACCGGCCGCATTCACGATGCCCAGATTCAATCCCACTAGGTATTCGTTCGTGACGAGATCGAGGCCGGCCTTCGCATGCGCGGCCGCGAGCGCGGGCGCGTCGAGCGGCAGGTGCATGTCGTAGACGGCGCGGTTGATCAACTTCAACAGCGTACCGTCGATGCCGGCAAGATTGGGAATGGTCGTCACGAGTATGCCGCCGTCATTCAGAAAGCGCCCCAGGGCCTTCAGCGCTCCGGCGGTGTTTTCGAAGTGTTCGACGACGCCCATCGAGATCACCACGTCGAAGCGGTTCTCCAGCGCCAGGGGTGGCGCAAACAGATCGGCGCAGGTGATCTCCGCGTCGACGCCCGAGCGTTTCGCGAGATCGGCGGCACGTTCGCAGCCGACGGGGGAGTAATCCAGACCACTGACCGAGAAGCCCCAGCGTTTGGCGAAATAGGGGAGCCAGCCCGAATCGCCGCACCCGATCTCCAGGATCCGTTTGCCGTTTGTGTCGCCGAGGAGGGCGAAGGCGCGGTCGAAAAAACGCTCGAACTCCTGCTCGACGAGGTTCAGCGGCTTGGCGCCGACGGCTCGCGAGTGCCGCTTGGATGCCCAGAGCGAGTTCCAGAACTCCTGGCCGGCGAGGTCGCCGCGAGCGGATGCGGTCGGTGGGGTTGAGGTCATGCGGAACACCGGATCGTAGCGATTAACAATGGTGCCCGCAATCTTGTCGATTCGTGGCCGCAGAGAACTGCGGGCCGCATCGGTGCTTACGTACAAAGTTCGCGATAGAGGCGCCGTATCGTTTCGGTGAGCTGCTCCTTTTCATGTACTTGCAATACGTGAGCACGCCCGCGGATCTCGAGTGACCGGCGAAGATCGTCGTCTGTCAGAAGTCGCAGGAGCGCAGCGGTGAACGCGGCATCGTCGTCCGCTGCCACGCCGAGGCCGCGCTCTCTCACCTCATACTGGGCGGTGCCGCTCATTTCGCGCCGTTCGACACGCCCGAGAAGATCGACGACGCCACCGACTGATGTGCTCACGACGGCCTTTCCGTTCGCCATCCCCTCGATGAGCGTGAGCGGCATTCCCTCATTGCGCGACGTGAGCGCGACCACGTCGAGTGCCGAATAGATTTCCCGCGCATCCTCCGTGAAGCCCGCGAATACCACGTTGTGCAGATCCATCGCGTGGGCGCGTTCCTCGAGTATCGGCCGGCCGCCGCCGACGCCGAAGATGACGAAGCGTACTCCGGGCACTTGCAGTTCCTGTACGTTTCGCGCGACGCGTAGGAACATGTCGTGGTTCTTGATCGGAGCCAGTCGTCCGACGATGCCGACTACCGTCTCGTCGGCGGCGATGGCCAGCCGGGAACGCAGCCCGCGACGATCCTCCAACGTTCCGACAAATTCATCGAGGTCGAGACCATACGGAACCACGCGGAACTGCTCGCGCCTGCCGACGCCGAAACGGTCCGTGATCTCTTCGAGTTGCTGTTGGCTAGGCACAATAATGCGGTCCGTCGCACGCGCGAGCATCTTCTCGATCAAGATAAACGTGGCCGTCTTCATCTTTCCGTAATAACTGTGGAACACGTGACCGTGGTAGAAGTGAACGACTCTGCAATGGCGCGGCCGTCCGAACATGATACGCGGCGTCATCCACCGGTACAGAAGTGCCGCCGCCCTGCCAACGGCACCTGCCTTGGCCGTGTGCGTCTCTACAATGTCGGGCTGATATTGCCGGAAGAACCGGTACAACTTCCAGAGCGCGATCAGGTCGGTCCAGGCGATTTCGCGGCTCATCTCGCGCAAGGCCAGCGGCTCGATGCCGCGCTGGCGAGCGAATTCGCTCATGTCTTCCTCTCCGGAGGGAACGCGTCCGCAGATCAGCGTCGATTCAAACTCGCTATTATTCAACGCTTCGGTGAGCCAGACCATGAGACGGGACGTGCCGCCGACGTTCATCCGGGCGATGACGCGAGCGATGCGTATAGGGCGAGCCGGCGTGCTCACGTCGAGGGATCGCGCCGTTTGCCTTGAAGCCTCATCCGAATCTGCGGAGAACGCTTCAGATCTCGTTGCCGTTGCCGTAGCGGCAACCGGCTGAGGTTCACATGTGGACATTCGTAGAGCCGCGTACCCTAGCGGACCATGGGTATTCGCGCAAGCGCGGCGCATCGCGCTTCTTTGCGGCCGCCTTGGGGGCATGCTCTAATGCGCCGTCCGCTCGGCGGGCAGAGCGTTCATGCGGATTTTGATCACGGGGAGCTCGGGGTTTGTGGGGAGCCATCTCACGGAATACCTTCTGGGCGCGGGAGCCGAAGTTTTCGGCATTGCGCGGAAGCGTTGTGCCGCCGCGGCCGGCGTCGTTCTGCCCGGCAGCATTCTCGACATAGATTTCCTCCGCCAGGCGGTATTACAGGCAAGCCCGACGCGCGTATTTCACTGCGCCGCTGCGCTGCCCGGTGGGAACGACGCGAAGCTCGTGTACGAAACGAATGTCATCGGTACCTCGAATCTTTTCGCCGCGTTGGCGGCCGAGGGATCTCAAGCCGTCATCGTCATCGCTGGATCGAGTGCCGTCTACGGCAGGCCGGAATCGCTGCCAGTTACCGAGGACCACCCGTTCGATCCTTTGACGGACTACGGAGCCAGCAAAGTCGAGCAGGAGATGGTGGCGCGATCCCATTTCCTGTCTCACGGAACATCGATAGTCGTTGCGCGCACGTTCAACCTCATCGGGCCGCGGCAATCTCCATCGCTCGTGGCCTCGGGGCTGGCGCAGCAGATCGCGCTCGCTGAGCGGGGCGGGCCGGCCATCATTCGCGTCGGCAACCTTGACGCGCGCCGCGACTACACCGACGTGCGCGACGCCGTGCGGGCCTTTGCGCTGCTTGCAGATCACGGCGTCCCGGGCAGCGTTTACAACGTCTGCTCCGGAGTCTCACGCTCGGTTCGTGAAGCACTCGACATTCTGATGGCGGAGGGGCGTGTGCAAGTGACGGTGGAGGTCGACCGCGAGCGGCTCAAGGAGTCGGAGGTCGATGACCAGCGGGGATCTTTCGAGCGCCTCCGCTATGCTACCGGATGGGAGCCTGTTATCGGGTTCGAGCAGAGCCTCCGGGATCTGCTCAACGACTGGAGATCGAGAATGGAGAGAGGGATCGTCGATGAACTGGAGTGATACGCGCGCGCTGGTTACCGGCGCCGGCGGCTTCATCGGGAGCACGCTCGTCGAAGAGTTGCTCCGCCGTGGCACAAAGGTGCGCTCATTCGTGCGCTACAACTCTCGCGGCGACCTCGGACTCCTGTCGTCACTCGATGCCGGTCTCACGCAGTCGATGGAGATCGTGGCTGGTGACCTGCGCGATCCCGCCGCCGTTCTCGACGCTATGCGCGAGGTCGACGTGGTGTTTCACCTCGGCGCGCTGATCGCCATTCCGTACTCCTATGTCCATCCCCGTGAGGTGATCGAGACCAACGTCCTCGGCACTGTCAACGTCCTCGAGGCGGCGCGGATAACGCGGCCCCGCCGCGTGGTCCACACGTCTACGAGTGAGGTTTACGGCACAGCCATCTATTCGCCGATCGACGAGAAGCATCCGCTGCAGGGGCAGTCGCCGTACTCCGCGAGCAAGATCGGCGCGGACAAAGCTGCCGAGAGCTACTACCGTGCCTTCGATGTTCCGGTCGTGACGGTGAGACCATTCAACACATACGGACCGCGACAGTCCGCGCGTGCCGTCATACCGACGATCATCACGCAGGCTCTATCACTGCCGCAGATTACCCTCGGCTCGCTCGCGCCGACGCGTGACCTGACCTTCGTCACCGATACCGTAGCCGGTTTCCTCGCCGCGGCGACGAGCGACAGCGCCGTGGGGCGCGAGATCAACCTTGGCAGCAACGACGAGATCAGCGTCGGAGACCTCACGGCGAAGATCCTCCGGATCATCGGCCGCTCTCTTCCGATCATCTCTTCCGATGATCGAAAACGGCCGCCGAAAAGCGAGGTCGAGCACCTCCACTCCGAGAACGCGCTCGCTCGCGAGCTGCTGGGATGGTCTCCGGAGGTATCGCTCGATGATGGGCTGTCGCGCACGATCCGGTGGATCGAGCAGAATCTAGGCCGTTATCGCGTCGGTACATACCAAGTGTGAGATGGGAGTGAAGCGAGCAATCGTACTGGCAGGCGGAAAGGGCACCAGGCTGGCGCCATACACCACCGTGCTGCCCAAGCCGCTCATGCCGATCGGGGACATGCCGATCCTGGAAGTACTGATTCGTCAACTGAGTAAGGCTGGCGTTTGCAACATCACGCTTGCCGTTGGTCATCTGTCCTCGATCATGATGGCGTACTTCGGCGACGGCGCGGCGCTCGGCGTCGATATCGTGTATTCGCACGAAGATCAGCCCCTCGGAACGGCCGGACCTCTGGCGCTCGTGGCCCGTCCTGAAGAGACCTTCATGGTCATGAACGGGGATTTGCTCACCGACCTCGATTTCGTCGCCATGGCCGAAGCGCACGAGCGAAGCGGATCGGCGGCCACGATCGGCCTCTACCGCCGCGACGTGAACATCGACCTCGGCGTCATCGTTACCGACGTCGCGGGCACGGTCACGGAGTACATCGAGAAGCCGGTCTATTCGTATCTGGTCAGCATGGGCATGTACTTCTTCGAGCCGCGTGCGCTCGACTTCATACCCGCGGGAAGTCACTTCGATTTGCCGGACCTCATCCGCGCGCTCGTCGCCTCCGGCGAACGCGTCTCCTCATACCTGCATGAGGGCTTCTGGCTCGACATTGGCCGGCCCGACGATTACCAGCGGGCCCAAATAGAATTCGAGACTTTGCGCAGCCGGATTCTCTGATGCCGCTTCGCGTTCTGCACGTCGTCATCGGGCTGGATACGGGCGGCGCCGAGACGATGCTGGCGCGGATCATCAATAGAAGTGACCGCGAGCGCTTTCATCACGCGGTCGTCTCGCTGACGACCATTGGTTCCGTCGGCGAGACGCTGCTGCGCGACGGAGTCGACGTTACCGCGCTCGGTATCCGGCATCGCCTGCCGAATCCCTTCCTGCTGCTACGCCTGCGCGGAATCATTCGGCGATTTCGTCCCGACGTGGTCAAGAGCTGGTTGTACCACGCGAACTTTGCGACGGCACTCACCGTCCGAGGCCGTGCGCCGATCATCTGGAGCGTCTTCTACGTTCCACCCGAGGTTTGGCTGAATCGGCCTACGCGAGCGATTGCAAAGCTCTGCGCGAGATTGTCGCGAAGTGTGCCGCGGCGCATCGTCTTCGATTCGCAGGCCGCTGCGGCGAGACATGAACAACTCGGCTACGATCGCGAGAAGTTCGTGGTGATCCCGAACGGCTTCGACACGACTCGGTTCGCTCCTGATGCCGGCGCGCGAGTGGCGCTGCGCCATGAGCTCGGACTACCGCCGGAGACCCCCATCGTTGGACTGGTGGCGCGTTTCGATCCCGTAAAAGACCACCACACGTTTCTGCAGGCGGCGGCGCAGCTGCGGCGTGACGTTCCCGGCGTCGCGTTCGTGCTTTGCGGCGGGACCGGCATCACGGAAGACAACGGGGTGTTAAGGCAGTGGATCGACGAGCTCGGATTACGCGATGCCATTCATCTGCTCGGGCGCCGCGAGGAGTTGCCCTTTCTTATGGCGGCGCTCGACATCGGCGTGTCCTCTTCCGCGGCCGAATCATTCCCGCTCGTAGTCGGCGAGCTGATGGCCAGCGGTGTTCCGTGCGTCGTGACCGACGTCGGCGACACGGCGCTTCTTGCCGGGGATACAGCCATCGTTGTACCGCCGTGTGACGCGGGCGCGCTCGCTGTGGCTTGCTCAGTGCTGTTGCGAGCGTCGGCCGAGGAACGACAACTGCGGGGACTGGCTGGCCGCGAGCGGATCATCGACCAGTTCGGTCTCGCTGCGACAACAGAAGCCTACGAACAGCTTTTCGAGGAAGTCGCCGCGCTCCCCGGCTGCAAGCGGCAGCTTCCGCCGACTGGCTGGGGAAGTCACGTAGAGAACTGACGTGGGCTCTGCGGCGAATCGAATGCCGTGAGTACACGAAACGTGGGCGGGTCTCTGTTATGAGCTCAGGTGTGCTACGACGAAGTAATCGCGGTCGAGGTTGATCCAGTCGTACTTGTCGATTCCGGCGGCCGTGAGGATCGATTCGACGTGTTTTCGCGTGTAGAGAAAGAGCGGGCATCCCTTCAGCACGAAACGAACGCGGCGGATCGGTACGCGCCACTCGATCGCTTTGGGGAAGCTCATCACCATCGTCTGCGTCGTCTTCGCGCGCATCGCGTTGACGATGCTGACCGGATCCTCGATGTAATCGAAGAAGCCGAGCGCGGTGGAGGCATCGAATTCCGATTCAGGAACGTCATCAGGAAAGCGGCCGACGCGAAAGTCGCAGCGGTCGGCGACGTTCAGCTCGTTCGCGTACTTGCGCGCGATATCGATCATCGCTTCCGCGAAGTCGACGCCCAGAACGTGTGACGCGCCCTGCTGCGCGTAGGCGAAACAGAAACGTCCGGAGCCGCAGCCGACGTCGAGCACCGATTTGCCCGCCAGCGGCGCGAGCTTCTCTACAGTCAGGTCGAGACGGCGGCGCACCACGCCGCGCCAGACGTTGTCGACGAAGCGCGCGATCGGCCCTTTCTTGTCGTTGTAGATGGCGTCGAAGCGTTGCGCGTCGAGATGAAAATGATGCGCGACCTTTTCGTCGACTGTTTGTTCAACTGACATGGACGATCTCCTTCATGGGCGCGAAACGGAAGTCGTGGAGCAGGCGCACGAGCCGTCCTTCCGTCGCTTTGAGATTGAAATAGTGCGTGGCCGCGATGCGGCGCGGCAGGTCGATGCGCGGCTGATCGGGATCGATCTCCCACGGATGCAGATAGAAAACCGCCGGTTTACCCCCGCGGTTGATGCTGCGGAAGCCGGCGCGCGTGATCGCGTATGGAAAGATGCGGAAGTACGCGCCGCCGGCGATCGGAATGTTTTTGCCGAGGATGCGCCATGTGGAAATGGGGAACTCGCGTACGGGATGGCCGTTCGCGTCGATGTCGTAGGTCCAACGCGGCGCGTCCTCGATTCCGTAGCGGTAGTTCATCACCGGGAAGATGCTGGTGTCGTAACGGACGCCCAGCTCGCCGAGGATGTCTAGCGCCCAGAGCGACTTCTTCGTGATCGAGAAAAATGGCGCGCGATGCCCGAGCACTTTCACGCCCGTCACCTGCTCGACGGCGGCGAGGGCGCGCTTCAGCTCCTCGCGAAAAACGTCCGGTGTCTGCGTGTAGATCAGGTGCGAGTAGCCGTGCGTGGCCAGCTCGTGGCCCGCCGCGGCGATCTCGCGAACGATCTCCGGATGTTTTTCGGCGACATAGCCGAGCACGAAGAACGTCGCTTTCACTTTCGCGTGGTCGAGGATCTCCAGAAGCCGGCGTCCGACCTGAACGATGCGGTCGTCGAATCGGCCCCATTCGGAGTGCGGGATCTCGAGGCCCTGATACCAGTCCTCGAAGTCGATCGTGAGTGCGTTGGTTATGTCAGTCACTGGCAAGGTCTGAAAAATCCGGCGGCACGATACGCGTGCCCGGGAGTGAGGTCAACGGTTCGGGATCAGTGGTCGGTCGCCACCGGACGCAAGGGATGAATGAGATTGGTACGCGACGCGGCCAGCGGCACGCCCGGCATCGCCACTGGCGTCCCTTCGCCGGGCAGAACCCAGCCAAAGTCGGATGACGACAGCGGTTCGAAACTCATCCCGGCGCGCGACACGAGCAGCCCCATCGCCGCGCAGCGGCCGACGATGTCGGTGAGCCGTTCCTTCGAGAGTTTCGAGGTCGAGATCAGCACCTGCTGGATCTGCAGGCGCCGGCAGGTTTCTTCGAGCGGCGTGGCGGTCGAATAGACGCGCAGGCCGTGGATCAGCCGTCCGTTCTTGGCCGGATCGTCATCGACGAACGCCACCGGGATGGCATGCAGTTCCGCGTTGTTGCGCAACTCGCGGTACACGAGCTCGCCGCCGTCGCCGGCTCCATAGATCAGCACCCGCCAGTTCGCGGAGTGGTTGGCAGGGAAGACGCGCCGCAGAATGCGGAACGCGAAGCGGCTTCCGGTCAGCGCCATCATCATCAGGACGGCATCGAGCGCAAAGACCATCCGCGAGAATCCTTCGAAGCGGAAGGCGATGACGATCGTCACGATCACGGCGATCGTGCTGATGATCGTGGCCCGCGCGAACTCGAGCACGTTGGTCATGCTCGCGTAGCGCCACAGTCCGCGATAGATGCCGCTGGCCAGGAACATGGCCAGTTTGATCACCACGACGACGGGCAGCGTTTTGATGAAAAGCACCCAGTCGCCCGACTCGCGGGCGGGGCCGAATTTCACCGCGTAGGCCAGGTAGTAGGCGAGCGAGATGAGCACGACGTCGAGGATCACCTCGAAGATGCGGCGTTTGTACGAAAGGTCGAGCAGGAATGAGACGAGCGGCTTTTCGCGTGCCGCGGCGAGCTCCTTCTCATCGTAGACGCGCACGCGGCCGAGGTGAATGCCGAGGAAGGTCAGGACGATCGTAAAGGTGGCAATGGAGACCAGGCTGATATCGATGGTCGCATGCCGCACGATCAACGCCAGGACGCCGCCGCTCACGGCGAGCGAGTAGAGCATCCAGACCGCGTGCTTCTCACTGAGGCCGAGCGCGACCAGACGATGCGAGGTGTGATCGCGCCCGCCTTGCGACGCCGCGCGTCCGGCCATCTTGCGCATCAACGTGACGAACGTCGTATCGAAGATCGGCACGAGCAGCACGAGCACCGGCACGGCGAGCACCGCCACGATGCTGCGTGACCGCCCGCCGCCCGCGCCGCTGTTCATGAGCGCGGTGGTGGCCAGAAAGAATCCGACGAACAGCGAACCGCAGTCGCCCATGAAAATCGACGCCGGGCTGTGGTTATAAATCAGGAATCCGAGCAGCGCACCGGCGAAACCGGCCAGCATCAACGCCTCATTGAACTGGCCGTTGATCACGAAGTTGATGCCGAGGAACGTGGCTGCGATCGCGGCGATACCGACCGAGAGCCCGTCCATGTTGTCGAGCATATTCACGGCGTTGGTGATGCCGATCAGCCATACCAGCGTGATCATCATGTTGACCGCGGTGGAGTCGGTCCACGGCAACAGCAGGCCGAAATACATCACTACGCCGACGCCGATGAGCTGCCCGATCAACTTCTGATACGGCTTGATCTTGAGGAAATCGTCGATCAACCCCACGGCAAAGAGCAGCGTGCTCGTGCCGAGGACCACCCACACTTCGCGCGAGTGCTGCACGAGAGCGGGAAGCGTGACCATGACCGCGACGAAGATGGCGATCCCGCCCATCATCGCGGTCGGCCGCCGGTGCCAGCGGTCGTTGCGCGGAATCGCCACCGCGCCGAAGCGTCGCGCCAGCGCG
>ERZ1739052.15-NODE-15-length-30314-cov-10.622823_pt1 | contig 30314 bp, 26 predicted proteins | sample MGYA00581761_ERZ1739052 | MGnify/ENA primary metagenome ERZ1739052 (study PRJEB42929, sample SAMN08275524) | rhizosphere metagenome | isolation source: Rhizospheric soil replicate 1 | host: Colobanthus quitensis and Deschampsia antarctica | place: Antarctica...
TTATGGCCGCCGGCGAAAATGCTGCCGGCCGCGATGAAGCAGTTTCCGCCGCTGTTGCTGACAATGATCGTGTTGTTCATCGCGGAGACGTGGCTGAACGTATCGAAGTAGACCGCCCCGTGGCCGGCCGGAGCGGTGTTGCCGGCGATGGTGCAGTTGTTGACCGTCACCGGAGTCGCGCTGAGGTAGAGCGCCGAGCCGAGGCTGGATGGATTGGTCGTTGAATTGCCGGTGAATGTATCGTTGGCGATCACCACGCTGCTGCCGGTGTTGAGAGAATCCACCGCGATCGCGCCGCCGCCGAAGACGCCCGTATTGTCCTCGAACGTGCAGCGCTCGATCGTCACGACCACCGTGAAGTCCGCATTGCTGAAGATGTCGATCGCGCCGCCGAGCCTCGATGAGTTGCCGGTGAAGGTCGAGTCGGTGATCGTAGCGATACCGCCTTCCATGCTGATCGCCGAGCTGCTGTTGTTCTGAAACGTGCAGCGCGTCACGGTAAGCGCCGGCGTGAGGCAGCCGGTACACGGCTCCTGAAAGATCGCGCCGCTGCCGTCCGCGCGCGACGTGCGGAGCGTGACGGTGTCGAGCGTCAGCTTGCCGAAGTTCTGGATCGCGCCGCCGGCGTTGAGTCCCGTGGTGATGTTGCCGTTGGCAATGATGAGATGACGCAGCGTTACGTCGGGCAGCACGGTCGAACTGCCGAAGATGCTGATCATGCCCGAGGTGTTGCCGGTGCCGTCGAGGGTGATCGTGTCGTTACCGTCGATGATGATTTTCGGGTAGTTCTGGAGGATGACCATCGTGTTCGTCATGGCGATGGTCTGCGGCCCGGCGCCGCAGTTGAACGTCACGGTTCCGCCGGCGGCCAGTTGCGCCTGCAACGCGGCCTCGGTGCAGGAGCTCGGCGTCCCGCTCCCGACGATTCCAGCCATCGCGGAGGTGGACACAAACGCGGCGGCAATCAGGAGCAGGGACAGTTTCGTAGCGATCGAACGATTCAAGATTCTCTCCTTCTGGCGTGAAGCCAGGCGTGTGGACGACAGGTGCGTGGGGAAGTCGGACCGGTAATGATGCGGCGAGCGACAGAGTAAGTCGGATAGCAACGCTGGGTCGTGATCGCGCTCACGACGCCTGGAAAGAGACAGCGTCCGGGGGTGAGGCCTTCGTTCTTCGGGCCGTCGACGAAGCTTCGACGTCTGCCGGGATTCTGGGTGTGGCCGGACGAGGATCACTCACAATTAGCATCTGATGCGTGATGTATATGCAAGGCCATGAGAACCACACTTGATGTCGATGATTGTCGATGATGATGTGCTCCAGGCAGCCAAGGAGATCGCGGCCAACCGTCGGACTACTGCCGGGCGAGTCCTCTCCGACCTTGCTCGAAAGGCGCTGCAGCCGGTTGGGGGGGGGACAGGTCAGAAACGGCGTTCCGCTGATGCCTCGTCGCCCGAAAGGGACTCCTCCTCTCACTATGGAGATGTTTAACCGGCTTCTGACCATATCCACCATGAAGCCGCTCACACGTGGCTGGCGGCGAATCGTCAGGACGGTTGGGCAACTTGCCCCCCTGACGGAAAACGGGCTGCTGCGGATACTTGCCAATGCGGCATCGTCTGGTATGCACGAGAGGCCCGCCCTGTCCGGCGCCGGAACATGCTGCCGATGCTGGTGATCGGCCCGTCCGAAACTCCGCCTGGCCCGAATGCCCGCACGCGAAAGAGATTGCCGATGGACGCCCTGACAGTGATCGTGCGCGCGTCGCCTGGGATGGTTGTGTAGAGGCGCCAGCTCTTCCCGAAATCGAACGACCACTCGAGAAAGAAGCCGGTAGGTGTTTCACTCTGCCAGTCGATACGAGCGGTATTGCCGCCGAAGTAACTGACCGCGTTCCTCGGCGCAGACGGCGCGGCAGGCATCGGCGCGAGTTCGGATGCGAGGTAGAGGCGAGCCCGCGCCAGTGAAGACGCCCCTTCCGCTTCCGAAATGGTGAACGCCGTAGTCCCGGCTTCGTTCACGGCGATCGAGGGACGTCCCCACCCCGCCGAAGGAAGCGCGCCGGCCGGCGTAACGCGGTAGTCGAGAGGGAATCCCAATTGCGTCACATGAGCCGATCCCAGCCAGCTCGGACCTTGATCCAGACCCACGTATCTCCAACCGACCGTGTACGCAGCACCGTCCCATGCCACCGCGCTCGAAACGTCCCCGTACCAATGGAACAGCCGCGTCTCTGCATCGAGCGTCAGGCCGTTCTCGTCGTGCGCGACGATCGCCGACACCTCGCCGACTCTGTCGAGCGCGATCAACGACTCCGCGCCGCTGGACGCAACGTGCGCGCGCGAGTGACCGCCGCTGATCATGAGCGGCGCGCTGTCGATTGCGTCGCCGTCCGCGGAGACACGCATCACGCGAAAGTAATCCGGACCCGGTGACGGGCAAAGCGTGACGCACGGGACATTCGGCGCTACCCCAAACACGACGATGAAGTTCCGTCCGTCCCATGCAACATCAGGCCTCAGCGCATACTCCGCTGGACCGCGCTGTCCAATGACAATCGGTTCACCGAAAAAAGCTCGAGGCGGGATCGATGCGCCGTCCGATGGGATGAAGCTGCCTACGAGCTGAGTGCCGTTCGACCACACCACGAAATAACGGCTGCCGTTCCAAACGACCGCGACGTCCGACGCGTATGTGTTGCCGGAGGTCACAGCGATGGTGTTCAGCGGCGCGCCCGAGGGAGACAAACGTTCCGCGTAGACATTGAGGTTAGTGATCCACACGATGAGCGTTTCGGATGGACTGTGAGCGATCGCCATCGACTGAACGTACGTCTGATCGATCCCGCTGCTCGTGCCGTCGATCGGATCCCCGTCGGCGCCCGCCACCCGCCACGCGATCGTGTTACCACTTTGCACGGGCTCGATCCACGCCGCCGTGAAGCCGGAACCGTTCCCCGTCACGACCGGCAAGAGTTGATTCGCGGTCCGCGGCGACGTCGTCAAATCGTGGCCCGCGGCGAAGAGCGACGACGCAACGAGGGTCGTAACGATCAAGACAGGCGAACGCATCATTCGCTTCATCGCCGCACCGCGCGGCGCCGCTCGATGCTTCCGATTGTGGCGACGGCCGGCTCGGAGAGACCGCCGGGGCCAAGTGTGCTGACGCGAAAGAGGAAGTCGTAGTCGGACATCGTCCTGCTTCGCACGTCGGCAGTGACGTCGATCAGAGACCCGTGCTTGCCGGCGTCTCCGGATGCTTCGATGAGGAACCCGATCCCGAACGATGGAAGGGCTGCGAGCAGGGCGATAGCGAAAACAATCGCCAGGAGGAGGTCAGCCCTGCGCCGCAGCATCATGCTGATATAGCATAAAACCCTCCGCGACGTCATAGGACGTAACGAACGGCAAGGGCGCCATCGAAAAGTGCCGCAAGGTTGCGCCGTTCAGGTCGTATACAGAAACAGTAACTGACGGCGGCGAGACATAGGTCGCCGTTCGGTCGACCACGATGATCTGGTGCCCGTTGAAAGAAATTCGCGGTGCTGTGAAATTTGGGCGAATCGAGCCGTATCCTCTGTTCAACGGCTCCCTCGGACGTCAGCATGGCCACATACGGCTGCTCATCCTCGTTCCATGCGGCAAGATATCCGCCGCCTGCCGCAATCAGTTGCAGAGGGTAGGTGTAATGCGCATCGATCAGCACTGGAAACGCATCGCTCTTCGTACCGCGAGCAGGATCAGCGAGCTCACCGTAAACATGTCCGGCGATTTGCCAGATCGTCAGGAAACGATTTCCGTTGAATGCGACGGCGGGATTCGCACCGTTCGAATGAAACGCGATGTTCGCCGGCGCAGTCCTCATCGCCGAGATGTCGTGGCCTGCCGCGAAAAGTGAGCAAGTGAAGAGAACCGTTGTCAGTAGAAGGAGCCGCTGCATAGTTATTGCGACAATATCACGATGCCTTAAAGATCGAGCAGGAAGCTATCCGCCGGTGCGGCCGCGTCGTACTCCGCTTGTAGGTCGGTCTTGTGTTTCCACTCGACCTCGGCCAGCTCCATGAACAGTGCTCCGAGCTTCGTATCGGGGACGCGTTCGGCCATGAAGCGGAAGTAGCTTTCGGATTCGCGCTCGCGTTCGAGGGCGTGCTTGAGAGCGCGGCTCAGGTCGAGGTCGACGAGGTCGGACGGCAGCTCGATCGTGGCCGGGAGCGGATCGGGCGGAGTCTTGCCGATTTGCTCGCGATACTTGCGCTCCATCTTCGCGCGATGGACCAGCTCCGCGTCGGCGAGCTGCAGCATCCGTTTGCGCGTCTGCGGATCGACCGCGCGTTCGGCCATGGCCTGATAGTACGCGCGCGTTTCGACTTCGGACTGAATGGCCTTGCGCAGAACCTCTTCGACCGTCGTCTCGAGCGGTTTCATGGAGCGGCGCTATTGCGCGTCCCCGCCGCGAAAGACGTCCGGATTCGGCGGCGCGTCGTCTTCGAACGGCGCGCTGCGAAGCTGCTGGCCGATGCCGGTGCCGCCGGCGGTGCCGTGTTTCTCGATCGAGCCGTAGTACGGACGCCAGCCCATCGGACCGACGGGAAAATTAGGCGGGACGACGAGATCGCGCAGACCGACGACCGAACGTGCGCGCGTGTCGATGGCCATCTCGTAGTCGCGCGTCATGTAGATCGCATCCTCGGGACAGGCATCGACGCAGTAGCCGCAGAAAATGCAGCGCAGCAGATCGATGTCGTAGCGCACCGGAAACTTCTCTCGCGTCCGTTCGTCTTCGCCCGCCTCGATCGTGATGCACTCGGCGGGACACGCGGTCGAGCACATGTAGCAGGCCACGCAGCGCGTCGTGCCGTCTTCGCGCGTCGTCAGGATGTGCCGCCCACGGAACCGCTCTGAGTAGACGCGCTTGACCTCGGGATACGAGATCGTCGGCAGCTTCTTGAGATTGAACAGATTGTGCAGCAGGTGCCCGATCGTGACCATCATCCCGGCGATGACAGCAGGCAGATAGAGACGATCGAGGATCGTGAGCGGCGTCCGCTCCACTCTTACAACGCCTGGTCTGACTCGAGTCACGTTCATCGGCTAGTGGTCCAACTCTCCGGCGATGATGTTCAGCGAACCGAGCGCCGCAATGGCGTCGGGGATGGTCTGACCGATGATCATGTCCGGAAACGCGGAGTAGATCTGGAAGCAGGGCGGCCGGCAGCGCACGCGGTACGGATTCTTGGTGCCGTCGGAGACGACGTAGAAACCGAGCTCGCCGTTGCCCCCTTCGACCTGGAAGTATGTCTCGCCGACCGGCGGCTGAATGCCGTGCATGATCAGCTTGAAGTGGTAGATGAGCGACTCCATCTCGTTGTAGACCTTCGATTTCGGCGGCAGCGCGACGTACGGATTGTCGACGATGACCGGCCCGTCCGGCAGCCCGCGATCGATGGCCTGCTGCAGGATTTTCAGCGACTGCCGCATCTCTTCCATGCGCACCAGGAACCGCGCGTACGTGTCGCCGCCTTCGGCGATCGGCACGTCGAATTCGTACGTCTCGTACCCGAGGTAGGGGCTGGCTTTGCGGATGTCGAAGGGAACGCCGCAGGCGCGCAGACACGGCCCGGTGAAGCCGTAGTTGATCGCGTCCTCGGCGCTGATCGGCGCAACGCCGACGACGCGGTCGAGAAAGATCTTGTTGCGGTCGACCAACTTCTCTACGTCGTTGATGAACTTCGGCATCATGTCGACGAGGCGCTGCGACTTTTCGAGGAAGTCCGGCGGAACGTCGACGGCAAGCCCGCCGATGCGCGTGTAGCTCGGCAGCAGGCGCGCGCCGCAGCACGCTTCGATGAGTCCGTAGATTTCTTCGCGCGGCTGGAAGAGGTACCAGAAATTCGTCAGCGCGCCCATGTCGACGAGGTTCGTGCCGATGCAGACGAGATGATCGGCGATGCGCATGAACTCCGACAGCATCAAACGAACGTGCTGCGCGCGAGCCGGAACGTCGATGCCGAGGAGCTTCTCGACGGCCATGCAGTAGCCGACGTTGTTGATGATGGCCGAACAGTAATTGAGGCGATCCGTGTACGGGATCACCTGCTGGTACGTGTGCGTCTCCGACATCTTCTCGAAGCAGCGGTGCAGATATCCGATCTCCTGATCGGCACCGATGATGGTCTCGCCGTCAAGGGTGACTACGATGCGTAGAGTTCCGTGCGTGGCGGGATGCGACGGCCCAAGGTTGAGCGTGACGCGCTCGTAGTCCGTGTCGACGTTTTCGAAACGCGGATCGATGACCGGCGTGATCTTGGCGACGTCCTTTTCAGTCAGCAGCCAGCGTTGCGCAGGATCGTAATCTTTCCGCAGCGGGTGGCCCTGAAATGCCTCGTGCGTGAGGATTCGTCGGAGGTTCGGATGGCCGTCGAAGACGACGCCGTACATGTCGAACACTTCTCGCTCGTACCAGTTCAGCCCTTTGTAAATGCCGGTTCCGGTCGGAATCGGCTCGTCTTCGGCGACACGAACCTTGAGCCGGATGCGTTCGTTGTTCTTCAATGAGTAGAGCTGGTAGATGACGTCGAATCGCTTCTCGCGGCGCGGATAGTCGACGGCGAAAAGATCGAGCGGCATCGTGAAGGCGAGGTCTGTACTTTCTTTCAACGTGCGCAGGACGTCGATGATGTTGTCCTTGTCGATGATGAACGAGGCCATGTCCTGCCCGGTCTCCGGAATCATGGCCGGATGCTGCAACGTGCTCGCGATCTGCGCGCCGCGCGCGTCGAACGCCGCGGCATCGACGGCGATGTACGGTTCGCGATTCGTCGGCGCCGGACCGGTGTACGGAATCGCGGAGAACTTCGTGAGCGTACTCACCGCTCGCCTCGCAGGATCTTTTCCTTGAGTTTCAGGATCGAGTACATCAACCCGTCGGGCGTCGGCGGGCAGCCCGGGACCCACATGTCGACGGGGATGATTTCGTCGATGCCCTGCACCACGTGATAGGCGCGATAGAAGCCGCCCGAGGTGGCGCACGCACCCATGGCGATGACGTAGCGCGGCTCCGGCATCTGTTCGTAAATTTTCTTGAGGACGGGCGCCATCTTGTCGACGATGGTCCCCGCCACGATCATCAGATCCGCCTGCCTCGGCGAGAACCGCACGACCTCGGCGCCGAAGCGCGCGATGTCGTAGTGCGACGACACCATCGACATGAACTCGATGGCGCAGCAGGCGGTGCCGAACGGCAGCGGCCACAGCGAGTTGCCGCGCGCCCAATTCACCATCGTGTCGACGGTCGTGGTGAGGTAGGTCCCGCCGGCGAGGTCTTCAATCTCGCGATCCGATTCTCCGGGCAGCGTGATGAGCCCTTTTTCGGCGCCCTCGCCAGGAGGTCCGCCGCGTTTGCGCTGGATGATGGAGCCGGAAGCGTCGTAGGGAAGGTTCGCCATAAACGGGCCGCGATGTTATGGGTTTGAGAAACTTTTCACAAGACGTGGGCGGGGCCGCGCAACACCAATCGAATATCGACGCGGGTAAAAGGTCAAAAAACGTGACTGGGCCCTCATCGGTGTCGATGTATATCGTGGCGTCGTTCCATTAATCAGTCCAGATGCGATTCGATCATCCATTCAGGAGCTTGCGTCGCGTTTGACACTCGGTACGAGGGATCTCCTTCCGGGTGTCCGCGGCACGATGTTGACCGATGGACCGGACAATCCTGAGCCGTCAGCCACCACCGCCGCATTCCTCGCGAGACGTGACATGCCACGAACGACTGGCTACGACACGCCGCTCGATACCTGGATGTGCACCAAACGTCCTCGGCATCGACGCGTTCCGTACCGGCGCTGCCGCAAAGGGCTACATCGTCTACCGGGGAACGCGAGAGCTCGAAATCGACGGCACGCTTGCACGCTGGCGAAATCGTGGGCTGACACCGCGCACGATCCCGATCCGGCGTATCGTCCGCGATATGGCTTTATTCGACTCGCTGCTTGCCTGGCTCGTCTCCGTCGTTGGTGTCGCTACCGGTGCCGCGTACATTCCGCAGGCGTTGCGGATCTGGAAGCGCCGCAGCTCGGACGACGTCTCCATCCTGACCTACCTGCTCTTCCTCGGCGGACAGATCGTCTACCTCGTCTACGGCGTCCGCATCCGTCAGTGGCCGCTGATCATCGGCATGGGCGCGAACATCGTCGGGAGTGTCGCCGTGATCTTCAGCGCGCTTCGCTTCCGCGGGGCGCGCTCCACAATATCGGCGCCGCCTCAATCGTCTACAGCGGTAGATGAAGGACGCAAGCCTGCCGCAGATGGCAATCGAGCAGGATAAGCGGAACATGACGTCCGCCGCGAGGAGGTTGACGGTGAACGCGTCCTCGAATCGCGAGCGGATCCACGTGCTCTTACCGGTTCCCCGCGGGACCGAAAATAAAGAAGGACGTGCGCGGGCGGCGGCAGGAGACGTGGAAACATCAACGCCAAAATTCATCAAATTGGTGTCGATGGCTACAGAGGTAGACGTCCATCGGCAACGCGGAGCGACACTGCGACGAGGACAAGCAGAGGGAGTTAGCGCATCAAGGATGGCCTGATTGGATGGATTTGAGAGCGCGACTTCTACCATCGACGGAAGGATGGACTCCCTGGGCTACAATCGCGGGCCATGCCTGTCATCACCTGCCCCGATTGCGGCCGCGAAGTCTCCACCACGGCCGCGGCGTGTCCTCACTGCGGGCGGCCTTCGTCGCCGACTAGCTATGCGGCGCCGGCCGCGACAACGGTCCCGCCGGCAGCCGAGGAAACACTGTGGCGTGGATCGCCATCGGCACGCGTGCTCGTGGGAAGGATCATCGCGATCATCCTCACGGCGATCCTGATCCCGGTCGCCGCCGGCTTCATCGCATCGCAGACCAACGACCTGGAGATGTCCGGCCGCATCACGAAAATCGGCTGGTTGATCACCGCGATCGCGGTCTTCTGGCAAATCGTCATGTTTCTGATCGTCCTGGCGCGGCTGCAGAGCACGACCTACACGATTACGAACCAGCGCGTGATGATCGAGCGCGGGATGTTGTCGAAGAGCCTCAGCGAGATCGATCTGCGCTACATCGACGACACACAATTCTTCCAGTCCTTCTCCGGCCGCCTCCTCGGCATCGGCAACGTAACGCTGATCTCCTCCGACAAAGCGTTTCCGACGACGGTGCTGCAAGGCATCGCCAAGCCGCGCGACATTCGCGAAATGATCCGCGCCCGCGCCTACCAGGTCAGCCAGCGCCAGTTGTTCACGCGGGCGACGTAACGATCCCGCCCTCCTATACTCTCGCCGCGTGTCGCTGCTGCTCTATCTCATCGCCGCGGGCGTGATGCTCTTGGTGTGGAGGAGGTACGTCTCTCCGATCTCGCGCGGCGCGGCGCTCGTCATCGTGCTGCTCCCCTTTCTCTTCACGGGCAAGGCGCTCGTCACCAACCGCGTCTACGGCGGGTACGACATCCTTTTTCTCAGCGCGCCGTTCAGCGATTACGCGAAGGACTACGGCTTCACCACCGCGCACAACGGCTTTATTCTCGATCACGTACTGCAGATGGTGCCGTGGCAGCGGCAGGTGCGCGAATCGTTTTCGCAGCACCGCTGGCCGCTGTGGAATCCGGCGATGGATTCCGGCGAAGTGCTGGCCGCGGGGATGCAGGCCGCGCCGCTGAATCCGATCAATCTGATCGCGCTCCTGCTACCGCTCGATCTGGCGGCGACCTTCACTGCGTCGATGGTCTTCCTCCTGGCCGCGCTTTTCACGTTCGCGTTCGCGCGCGAGCTCGAATGCAGCGAAGAGGCGTCGCTGATCGCCGCGGCCGGCTACACGCTCTGCAGCGGCATGGCCTTTTTCGGGACATGGCCGCATGGACGAAGTTGGAGCGTGCTGCCATTCATCCTGCTCGGCGTCCGCCGCATCGTTCGGAATCGCGATTTGCCCGCCGCGGTGCTGCTGACGATCGCATTCGTCCTGCTCATCGTCTTCGGCCACCCCGAGACGATGCTGCACGCCGTCGCCATCGGCGCGATCTACGGCCTCTTCGAGCTGATGCCAAACTGGCGCAACGCGTTGCGGCCGGCGCTGCTCGCGATTTCGTCCGGCGTCATCGCGTTGCTGCTCACTGCCATCACACTGCTTCCTTTCATCGCCGCGTTGCCGTGGTCATTCGACTATCGGATCCGGCAGAACCCGCCGCCGGCGGCAACCGCGCACGAGATCTCGAAAGCGATTCGAGCGACCTTCCTTCCCTACTACGGCGGCGCGTCGTGGCACACGCCGACCAGCGAATGGGACTTTGGACTGGCTCGGGTTGGCAGCGTGATCCTGGCGCTGGCGCTGATCGCGTCTTTCCGCCTGCTGCGCCGCCGCGACGCGCGATTCTTCGCCGTCCTCGGCGTGATCGGCCTTCTTGCCAGTTGGAAAGCGCCGCCCATCGATCCCTTCCTCCGCCTGGTTCCTCTGTTCAAGATCGCCTTCAACGACCGGCTCGGCTTCGCCGCCGCGTTCTCGATGGCGCTGCTCGCAGCGATGGCGTTCGATGCACGCGTGCCGCGATTCGACCGCCGCATCGTGATCGTCGTCGCCGCATTGCTGGGCGGCGCTGCCGCCGCGTTCTGGCGCATGCAACTGGCGCTCGGCGTCGATCCGAAACTCCTCATCGCCGCAGCAGCCTCCGAGATCCTCGGCCTCGCGCTCCTCTTCGCCGCCCTCGGCACGCGATCCCAACGTGCGGCGGCAGCGATGATCGTCATCGCCATCGCCGCGCAACGTTTGGTCGAAGACGGCAACATCCATCCGACCATTCCCCGCCGCATGTTCTACCCGTCGGTTCCGCTCATCGCCGTTGTCCCACGCGAGCCGCTCTTCCGATTCACCGCCATCGGCAACATGGTCATCCCGAACGTTGCCACGATGTACGGCCTCGATGACGTGCGCGGCTATTCGGCGATGACGTTCTATCCGTACATCGAAACGCTGGGACTGTGGTCCGCGCAGAAGCGCAATTACCACGACATCTCCGATCTCTCGCTCCCCTTCCTCTCTTTCCTCGGCGTGCGCCACGCCATCACGCCGCGCACGATGGAGCCACCTCCGGGGTGGAGCGTCATCGCGGACGACCGCACGTCGCGACTCATCGAAAACGCGCGCGCCATTCCGCGCGTCTTCGTTCCGCGCCATATCCGCTTCAGCGACAGCGACGACATGACGCTCAAAGAGATGGCCGTCGCGACGGACTTTGCCGAGGAGGCGTGGGTGCTCGCGCAAGGACCGGCGAGAATGATCGAAAACGGCGAGGCCACGCTTCACGTTCGACGCCGCGGATCGTGCTACGACATCGACGCCGACGCGCGCACCGCGAGCCGCATCGTCATCAGCGAAGCAGGCTGGCCCGGCTGGCGCGCATCCATCGACGGCGCACGCGCGATGATCGAACAGGCGAACCGCGCATTTCTATCCGTCCCCATCCCGGCCGGACATCACCACGTCCGCCTGATCTATCTCCCCGACGCCTACGTCCAGGGACGCGCGATTTCCATTGGGACGCTGGCGCTGCTTGCAGCGGGGGCGGGGATCAGGCGCTCTCGCCGAAACATCCGTCTTTCCGTACCGCAGTGTGAAAACGATCTACCTCCCATCACGCGACCGGGTTGACCCACGACACATCTCGAAATCGCGCAACGTCGGAGTCGGCGCTGCAAATAGTCAGGCCATGTTCGATCGCGAGGGCGCTATTCGTCTTTGCTACACCCGTGTCGAGGCAGGCCCGAAGCCGGAAGAAGCGACGAGACTGGCGCGAAGAAATTCGCACGAAAGCACTTGAAGTTCAGACTCCTGATGAATCACCATGCTCGGAGCACGTTCGCGTGCGCATCGCTACTACTTGAAAATATTGATCGCGTCATTCACGACATCGAGTCGTTGAGGTCGCGGCCCGCTGCCTAGTCAACCTTCCGCGCTTACCGTCGATGGCTCCGACGGAATCTCAGCTTAAGAAGAGGTTATCGATGACCAAAGGTCAACTCCGCAACCTTACGGTACTCCTGTCGATCGTCGTTTCGCTTCACGCGCAGGCGCCTGGGAAGGATTCAAGATCCGCCCTGCCGAACAAGGCCGGTGCGCCGGCATCCGACTCGAAGGACAAGTACGGCGAGAAGACCTTCGCCGGTCTCGCGCTTCGCGAGATCGGGCCCGCGCTTACCTCGGGGCGGATCATCGATCTGGCTGTCGATCCGAAAGATGTGCGAGTCTGGTACATCGCCACGGCCGGTGGCGGCGTTTGGAAGACGACGAATGCGGGGACGAGCTTCGCGCCGATTTTCGATGATCAGAAGTCGTTTTCGATCGGATGCGTGACGGTCGATCCGCGTGACTCGCTCGTAGTGTGGGTCGGATCGGGCGAGAACAACAGCCAGCGCTCGGTGTCGATGGGGGATGGCGTTTACAAATCGGCCGACGGCGGGAAGAGTTGGAGGAACGTCGGGCTCGAAAAGTCGGAGCACATCTCGAAGATCGTCGTCGATCCGCGCGATTCGAACGTCGTCTACGTCGCCGCGCAGGGGCCGTTGTGGGCGCCTGGCGGCGATCGCGGACTTTACAAGACGACCGACGGCGGCAAGACGTGGAAGGCCGTGCTGACGATCAGCGAAAACACCGGCGTTACAGACGTTATCCTCGACCCCACCAACCCGGACATCCTCTACGCCTCGGCCTATCAACGCCGCCGGCACGTCTTCACGCTCATCGATGGCGGCCCGGAGTCGTCCATTCACAAATCGGCCGACGGCGGCAAGACGTGGACGAAGTTGAAGGACGGGCTGCCGAAGGAAGACATGGGGCGGATCGGTCTGGCCGTGGCGCCGCACAATCCGAGAGTCATCTACGCCACGATCGAGTCGACGCGCAAGGCTGGCGGCTTCTTCGTTTCGAAGGACGGCGGGTCTTCGTTCAAAAAGGTCAATGACTTCAACGCTCAAGGGCAGTACTACGGCGAGATTTTCGTCGATCCGAATGACGACGACCGCATCTACGGAGTGGACGTCTGGATGCGCGTCTCCGACGATGGCGGCAAGACCTGGCGCAAGCTCGATGAGAAGTGGAAGCATCCCGACAATCACGTCGTCTGGATCGATCCGGCCACGAGCGATCATCTGCTGATCGGCTGCGACGGCGGTTTGTACGAATCGTTCGACCGCGCCGAAACGTGGAACTTCAAAGCGAATCTGCCGGTCACGCAGTTCTACCGCGTGAGCGCCGACGACGCGCTCCCCTTCTACAGCGTCTATGGCGGCACGCAGGACAACTTCTCCCTCGGCGGGCCCGCACGCACGACGGACGCGAAGGGAATCGTCAACGCCGACTGGTATGTGACGCAGGGCGGCGATGGCTTCCGATCCGTTCCCGATCCGAAGAATTCGAACATCATCTACGCTGAGTCGCAGAACGGCGGTCTCGTGCGCTTCGACAAACGGACCGGCGAGGCGCTCGACATCGAGCCGCAGCCGACGGGCAATATGGATCCGCTGCGTAAGAACTGGGACTCGCCGATCATCGTCAGTGCGCACGACAGCAATCGCATTTACTTCGCCGCGCAATACGTGTTGCGCAGCGACGATCGCGGCAACACGTGGAAGGCGATCAGTCCCGATCTCACGCGCCACATCGATCGCAACACGCTGCCCATCATGGGACGCGTCTGGGGCGTCGACGCCGTCGCGAAGGGCGCGTCGACGTCGTGGTACGGCAACATCGTGTCGCTGGCCGAGTCGCCGCTGCAGGAGGGATTGATCTACGCCGGCACGGATGATGGACTCGTGCAGATCACGGAAGATGGCGGCGCGCACTGGCGCAAGAGCGATCACATCGCGGGCGTGCCGGACATGGCGTATGTCTCGCGTCTCGAAGCATCGCAGCATGATGCGAACGTCGTCTACGCGGCGTTCGACAATCACAAGACCGGCGACTTCAAACCGTACGTGCTCAAAAGCGTCGACCGCGGCAAGAGCTGGACGTCCATCACCGGCGATCTGCCGGCGCGCGGCAGCAGCTACGCGCTCGTCGAAGACCGCGTCGATCCCAATCTCCTCTACGCCGGCACGGAGTACGGTCTGTTCGTCTCGCAGAATGGCGGAACGTCGTGGATTCCGCTGAAGGGAAGTTTCCCGACCGTGGCCGTGCGCGATCTCTGGTTTCAGAAACGCCACGACGATCTCGTCCTCGCCACCTTCGGCCGCGGGTTCTGGGTGCTCGACGATGTGAGTCCGCTCCGCACGATGTCGCCAACGGTCTCTGCGAACGAAGCGACGCTCTTTCCGACGCGTGACGCGGAGCTGTACGTCGAGCGGATGCAGCTCGGATTGCCGGGCAAGTCGTTTCAGGGCGCGTCGTACTTCACGGCGCCGAATCCGCCGTTCGGCGCGGTTTTCACGTACTACCTGAAGGACGAATTGAAGAGCCGCCGCAAACAGCGCCAGGCGGCCGAAGCGAAGATCGATACCGACAAGAGCAACGAGCCGGGGCACGCGCAGCCGCCGTATCCGACGCTCGATCAGTTGCACGCCGAGGAGCGGGAGACCGAGCCGGCGGTGGTGATGATCGTGAGCGATGAAGAAGGCAACGTGATCCGCCGCGTCACCGCGCCGAGTAAGGCGGGCTTCCATCGCGTGGCGTGGGATCTGCGCTATCCGCCGCCGTCGCCGATCGAGTTGAAGGAACCGGAGCCGGACGTTTTCCAGCCGCCGCCGGCCGGACCGCTCGTCGCCCCCGGCAAGTACACGGTGCGCATGGCCAAGCGCATCGACGGCGTCGAAACCGTTGTCGGTGCTCCGCAGACGTTTAACGTCGTTCCGCTCTATCTTTCGATCATGCAGGAGAGCGACCGCGCCGCGGTGCTCGACTTCCAGAAGAAGGCCGCGAGCGTGCAGCGGACGTTGATGGGCGCCGGCCGCGCGACGCAGGAGGCGCTCACGCGCATCCAGTACATCCGCCGCGCGCTCGACGAAATCGCGGGTCCCGATCCGAAACTCGTGGCCGAGGTGAATCGGATCGATACAGCGTTGCGCGACGTCAATGATCAACTCAATGGCGATCCGATTCTGCGTCGCGCGAACGAGCCGGCGCTGCCGTCGCTGCTCGATCGCGTGAACACCGCGGTGAACGGATTGACGACGACTGCGCCGCCGACGGCCACGCATCGCGAGGCGCTGACGATCGCGCAGCAGCAGGCGGGTCCGCTGCTCGACCGTCTGCACAAGCTGATCGAAGTCGATCTTGCCGCTGTAGAGAAACAGATGAACGAGCGCGGCGCACCGTGGACGCCGGGGAGGATTCCGCAGTTGCCGCGATAGCGGTCTGGATCTATTCGACTGCGCGCGCGCCCATTCGCTTTTTGATCACCAGCGGAATGGCGATCAGTGCGAGGAGCAGGGCGCAGACGATGACCAGGCGGCGTAACGCGTCGCCTTGGGTCATCGTTCCGTTGACGAGGGAGTCGGCGCAGTAGGTGAAGACGATGTGCGACGGGATGACGCCGATCAGCGTGGCCCAGAAGTAGTCGCGGAAGCGCATGCGGGCGATGCCGGCGGCGTAGTTCCAGACGGCGAACGGCGGACCTGGGATCAGGCGGACGATGAGCATGCTCGTGAAGCCGGCCGACTCGACCTGGCGGCGGACGGCGCGGCCGGCGCTGCCGAATTTTTCGAGCAGTCCTTCTCCGAGGAAGCCGCCGACGAAATAGGAGGCGACCGCGCCGAGCATGCCGCCGGTGATGGCGTAGACGGCGCCGAGTTTCCATCCCCAGATCACGCCGGCGGCGATGACGAAGACGCTGGCGGGGATGGCGAAGACGCAGCCGCCGGCGTAGAGCGCGATCAGCACGATCGGGCCGTACCAGAGTCCGCGAAGCCATGTGATGAGATCGCGCAGATGTTCTTTCGTGAGGTAGGTGCGCGCCGGTGAGAAGTAGAGCGCGGCCACCCCGGCGGCGAGAAGCGCGAAGACGGCGAACTTGATCGCGTTGCGACGATTCATCGAGGGCCCTTCACGGCGCGGAGGTCAGCGTTTCCGTTGCGCGCAGTGCGGTGGTGAGCGACGGCGCGTCGGCACCTTTCGGATGCGTGACGCCGGCGAGCGTGGTGGTGGTGACACGCGACCAGCGCGCGGGGATGTCGACGGTGACTTCGATCGTCGACGTGACGGCGGCGTCGGCGGGAGCGTCGAAAACGAGCGCGCCGATGCGGTCGACGCTGCGGATGAACGACATCTCGATGATGGCTACGCGATGGCCGTTGCGCGGTTCGAGTGCGCGCAGCGTGGCGCGGCCGGGAATGGTCTTCACGGCGTGGCCGAGGGAGTCGTAGCAGTCGGCGAGCTGCGCGGCCGGGACGTTCCACGATGCGCCGACGGCGAGCGGGAAACTGGCGATGCAGAGGTTGTTGGCCTCGACCCGTAACGAGCGCTGCACCAGCTCCGTCAGTCCGATCTTCTCGTCCTCGAGAAGCGGCTTGCCGTCGCCCGAGGTGACGTCGATGTTCTTTCCTTTGACACTGAAAACCAGAGTACGGCCGTTCATGGCGGTGAACTCGCTGCCGGTTTCGTCGCCGTGCAGCACGCGGCCGTAGACGCGCTTCGATTTCGTCGCCGCACCGTCCTTCGAAAGTGTTGTATCGACATACTCCTCGCGGTCGATCTGCGAGATGCGTTTCGTGGACAGCTCCTTGCCGTCGACCGCACGGACGACGCTCGTGCCGCTGACCTCGAGTTCGGCGGAACCGTGGATGGTCGTTCCGACGGGAGGATTGATGGCGGGATTGATGCGGACGGTTTCGACCGCGAGGGCGGTGAACGCGGCGGCAAACAGCACCGCCACAGCCGCGAATCGGCGACGCTTCATGCGAGGCTCTCGACGATCATGGCGATGCCCTGGCCGCCGCCGATGCAGGCCGAGGCGAGGCCGTACTTTTTCTGACGCCGGCGCAATTCGTAGAGCAGCGTCAGCACGATGCGCGTGCCCGACGCGGCGAGAGGATGGCCGAGGGCGATCGCGCCGCCGTTGACGTTGAGTTTTTCCATGTCGATGCCGAGCTCTTTCGATACGGCCAGGATCTGACCGGCGAAGGCTTCGTTGATTTCGATCAGGTCGATATCGTTGAGCGACATCCCCGCTTTCTTCAGAGCGATCCTCGTCGAGGGAACAGGGCCGATGCCCATGATGTCGGGATCGCAACCGGCGATGCCCCACGAGACGATGCGGCCGAGCGGCTTCTTGTTCTTCGCGTTGTCAGCGTGCGTAACGACGACCATGGCCGCGCCGTCGACGATGCCGCTGGCGTTGCCGGCGGTGACGAAGCCGTCCTTCGCAAATGCCGGCTTGAGTTTGGCCAGCCCTTCCATCGTGGTGTCGGGACGCGGGTGATCGTCGGCGGTGACGGTCTCCCCTTTTCGTCCGACCGGCACAGCAACGATCTCGTCGTTCAATCTCCCCGCGCTGATCGCCTCGGCCGCGCACTTCTGGCTGCGCATCGCAAACGTGTCCTGCTCTTCGCGGGAGATGTCGTACTTGCGCGCGAGGTTGTCCGAGGTCTGGGCCATGTACAGGCCGCTGTAGCTGTCGAGCAGCGCGACCATGAGCGAGTCCTCCAGCGCGCCTTGCCCGAGTTTCAATCCCTTGCGGGCGCCGCGAATCACGTGCGGCGCCTGGGACATGTTCTCCATCCCGCCGGCGAGGACTGTGGTCGCTTCATCGAGGTGAATCTGCTCGGCGGCGCTGATGATCGACTGGATGCCGGAGCCGCAGAGGCGATTGAGGGTAAGCGCGGGAACTTCCTTCGGAACACCCGCTTTCAAACCGACGTGACGCGCGCCGTAGATGGCGTCACCCGAGGTCTGCAAGGCATTGCCGACGATGACGTGGTTGATCTCTTCGGGCGCGACGCCGCTGCGCGAGAGCGCTTCCTTCGCGGCGAAGACGCCGAGATCGATGGCAGTGATGTCGCTGAACGAGCCGTTGTATTCGGACATCGGCGTACGCGCGCCGTCGAGGATAACGATGTCTTTCATTGGGTCTCCTAAAACGCTTTCGGCAACTTCATGCCGAGGTTCTTCACGAGGAAGGCCATCTCGTCGGTGGTTTCCTCGATCACTTTTGCAGTCGGTTTGCCGCCGCCGTGGCCGGCGCGGGTTTCGATGCGGATCAGGACCGGCGCGGGGCCGGCCTGCGCTTCCTGCATCGCCGCGGCGAATTTGAAACTGTGTCCGGGCACGACGCGGTCGTCGGTGTCGGCGGTGGTGATGAACGTGGCCGGATACTTCGTGCCCGGCTTGACGTTGTGGTACGGCGAGTAGGCGTAGAGCGCTTTGAATTCATCGGCATTCGCGGACGAGCCGTAGTCGTCGACCCAGTAGCGGCCGGCGGTGAATTGATTGAAGCGGAGCATGTCCATGACGCCGACCGCGGGCAGCGTGGCGCCGAAGAGCTCGGGACGCTGGGTTTCAACGGCACCGATCAACAGGCCGCCGTTGCTGGCGCCTTGCACGGCCAGCTTCGCCGGCTTCGTGTAGTTGCTCTTGATCAGGTATTCGGCAGCGGCGATGAAATCATCGAAGACGTTCTGCTTGTGCAGCTTGGTCCCCGCGTCATGCCAGGCCTCCCCGTACTCGCCGCCGCCGCGCAGGTTGGCCACGGCATAGACGCCGCCCATGTTCATCAAGGTCAGGCGCGAGATGGAGAAGCCCGGCGTCATGGAGATGTCGAAACCGCCGTAGCCGTAGAGGAGCGTGGGATTGTTTCCGTCGAGCTTGAGACCTTTCTTGTACGAGAGGAACATCGGCACTTTGGTGCCGTCCTTCGACGTGTAGAAGACCTGCTTGACTTCGTAATCGGCAGGATTCATCGCCACTTTGGCGCGGAAGAGGAGCTGCTTTTCTCCTGTCGCGATGTCGTAGCGGTAGACGCTCGGCGGCGTGGCGTAACTGGAGAATGAGTAGAAGGTCTCGGTGTCGTCGGAGCGGCCGCCGAAACCGCCAGCGCTGCCGATGCCGTCCAGCTCGACCGTGCGACCGAGTTTGCCGGTTGTGTCGAAGAGCCGGATTTCGCTGTGTGCATCGCGCAGGTAGTTGGCGACGAAACGGTGGCCGGTGTAGTCGACGCCCTGCAATGTGGCGTCGCTCTCCGGCAGGATCTCTTTCCAGTTCTCGCGCGCCGGATTGCGCAGATCGATGGCGATGAGGCGGCCTTTCTGCGCGTTCAGATCCGTGCGGAAGTAGAGGATCGGACCATCGTTGCCGACGAACGTGTAGTCGTTCTCGATCTTGTCGACGACCGTCACCGGCATCGCATACGGATCCTGCAGGTCTTTAACGTGGACCTGATTCTTGTTCGCGGTGCCGTGGGTGGTCGTGATGATGAGGTAGCGGCCGTCTTCGGTGACATCCGCGCCGTGATTCCACTCCGGCTGCGATGGATCGTAGTAGACGACCGCATCATCCGACTGCGGCGTGCCGAGACGGTGGTAGTAAACCTTCTGATCGCGATTCAGGCTCTGATAGGCCTTGCCCGATTCGACGGCCGGGAAGCGCGAGTAAAAGAAGCCTTTGTCGTCGTTGGTCCAGGAGATGCCGGAGAACTTGACCCATTTCAACTCGTCGGGAAGCTGCTGCCCGGTGCGGACATCGATGACCTTGACAGTCTGCCAGTCGGAGCCGGCTTCGGCGACGGAGTACGCGGCGTACCTGGCGTCATCGCTGACGGCGACGCCGCCCAGCGCGACGGTGCCGTCCTTCGACCAGCCGTTCGGATCGAGCAGGACGCGGGGCGTGTCGCCCCACTTGTCGACCGTGTAGAAGACGAACTGATTCTGGAGGCCGTTGTTCTTCGAGAAGAAGTAGTGCCCGCCGCGCTTGAAGGGCGTCGAGAACTTTTCGTAGTTCCAGAGCGTGGTGAGCTGCTTGCGGATCGGCTCGCGCTCGCGGATCGTGCCGAGGTAATCGAAGGTGATCTTGTTCTCGGCGGCGACCCAGTCGGCGACGTCCTTCGAGGTGCGGACGTCGGTCTCGAGCCAACGATAGGGATCGGCCACTTTCGTACCGTGGTAATCGTCGACCTGGTCGACCTTCTTCGTTTTCGGATACTCGATCGGCGCGCCAACGGCGGCGGCGGCGATGAGGAGCACGGTCATAACGGCCGCGAACGTGCGGAGATGCATTGGAATCCTCCTGGCGATTGCATTTCAGGACTGTGGCGGCGCGATTATAGGTGTCCGCCGCCGACGTAACAGCAACACGATCCCGGCAAGTTCCACGATCACGATCCAGACGCTCCCTTCGATGCCGAAGTAGCCGCCGGTGAGCCAGGGGGAGCCGCGGCCCACAGTGCGCAAAACGCTTTCGCTCGATTCGTAGCCGCTGACGTTGTAGCCGAGGATCGGTCCGGAGAGCAGGTTCCAGCCGAGATGGATGCCGATCGGGAACCAGAGCCGCTCGTAGCGCGCGTACGCGAGCACGAGCAGGATGCCGGCGAAGAAGAGATTCGCCATCGCCAGCATCGAGAAGGCGTTGTTGCCGGCGTGCAGCGCGGCGAAGACAAGCGACGAGAAGAGCACTGCGGCGACGCGATGCGACTTCCAGATTTTCTGAAACGGATAACCGCGGAAGAGCAGCTCCTCGTGAAAGACGGCGGGGAGGTAGACGGCGATGGTCTCGATCCACGGAAAGCCGTTGCCGGCGACGTGGTGCAACCGCGTCGTGAGCAGCACCAGTCCGTCCGCCGCACCGATGAGCAGAATCGCGAATGCGCATCCGAGGAAGAACTCACGCGCGGCTCGTCGCGGAGGGACAACGATGCCGAGCTTCCATGCGCCGTGCTCGAAGATAGCGATTGTTCCGAACGTGGCCACCACGACGCTGACCAACGCCACCCATTGGTTGAACGACGCGCCGGCCGCTTCCGACGCGAAACGCGCGACGAAAAACGTGGCCAGGTAGAACGCCACGAAGAGACTGAGCGCGGCCACGATCTGCGCGAACCGACCGCCCTGTTCCTTCGTCTCGATGAACGCCTCCCGCAAAAGAAAACGGCGGCCTGAGGCCGCCGCTTGAATGTTGCTGATGTCCGTTTGCTACTGCGCCGCTTCGACGATGATCCCGATGTTCTTCGCGCCACTGGCGCGGGCCATATCCAGGAACTTGATCGTGGCGTCGTAGTCGACGTCGGGCGAGCCCTGGAAGAAGACCATCTTCGACTGGTTGCCGTGCATGATGTCGTGAATGCGCACCGCGAAATCGCCCGGCGCGACTTCATCCTTGTTGATGAACATGTGGTTGTCCGGCATCAGGCGCAGGATGATCTGATCGTTGACCGCGGACGGAGGGAGGCCCGCGGGCGCTTTGGGCGGAACGCGCACCAGATAGCCCATCTGCACGACCGGCGTGATGACCATGAAGATGATGAGGAGCACCAACACGACGTCGACGAGCGGCGTGACGTTGATGTCCGATTTAATTGATCCGCTGCCACCTACCTGCATAGTTGACTACCCCTGTCCCGGACCCTTCTTGGGTTGTGCGATCAGTCCGACGTTGTTGAAGCCGACCTCGCGGCAGGCTTTGAGCGCGTCGAGCACGGCGCCGTACTTCACGAGTTTGTCGCCTTTGACCGCGATCTCGCGGTCCGGCGTGCGGTCATGGATCTTGAGGAGCTCGCTCTGCATCTGCTCCTTCAGCACCGGCAGTGATCCGAGGTAGACGGTACCGTCGGACTTGACGGAGATCTGGAGTTGCTTATCGGTGTCGGGCGTCTTCTCGGGATCTTCCGTCACGGGAAGGTTGACCGGCACGCCTTTCTGCAGCATGGGCGTGACGACCATGAAGATGATGAGCAGCACGAGACAGACGTCGACGAGCGGCGTGACGTTGATGTCGGAGTTCAGGCCGGCGGCGCTGAACTTCCCGAGTGAGCTATGCCACCGATGAGTTGCCATGGGTGCCGGCTTCCTTCATCAAGAAGATGGACATCTCCGAGCCGGAGTTCGACATCTCGACCGTGAAGCGGTCGACGCGGTTCTGGAAGTAGTTGTACGCCCAGACCGCCGGGATGGCGACGAAGAGGCCGAAGGCGGTCGTCAGAAGCGCTTCGGCGATACCGGCCGACACGGAGGCGATACCGCCGCCCGAGGTGGCCATCTTGCCGAAGGCGTGCATGATGCCGATGACGGTGCCGAAGAGACCGACGAACGGTGCCGTGGCGCCGATGGTCGCCAGAACACCGAGGTTCTCTTTCAGCTCCGCGACGGTGATCATGGCGGTGCGGTCCATACCCTGGCGCGCTGCCTCGACCGCGACTTCCGGATCGGTGAAACGTTTGTCGCGGCGGGCCGCTTCAAACTCGAGCAGGCCGGCCGAGATGACCTTGGCCAGATGCGACTGCTTGTACTTCTTGGTGATGTCGATGGCCTGCTGATAGTCGCCCTTGGTCAGCACGTTCGAGAGCGCGCCGAGCAGCTTGAGCGACTGATTCTTGGCGGCCTGGAAAGTGATGAAGCGCTCGATCATGACCCAGATCGAGTAGACCGACATGATGACCATTACGATCACGATGGCTTTGGCCGCGGTCGACATAGAAACCCACAACGCTCCGAGACTCATATCCATGGTGCAGTTCCCTCCAATGACGTCAGGGCAGGCCGGACGTTCTTAGTTCAGTTTGAAATTGACCGTGAGGTTGAAGATGACGTCCACCGGCTGCCCGTTCAGAGTACCCGGCTTGAATTTCCAGCGTTTAACCGCATCGACGGCGGCCTGATCGAGACCGAACGGCAGCGGCTTGAGGACATGGATGTCGGTGACGTCGCCATTCCGGCTGATCGTGCACTCGACGATGACGATTCCGGAGATGCGCGCCTTGCGGGCCACCTCGGGATACTGCGGATCAACCTTACTGATGGCCACCGGCGCTTTGACGTCGCCGCCGACGCGCAACGGCGCGTCTGGCGGTTTCGGAGGAGGAGCCTCGGTGATCACGCCGCCGACGACGCCGCCGACGACACCACCGGCCACACCGCCTTCGACGCCCCCTTCAACGCCGCCGGTCACGCCGGCGTCCGAGGCCTGCGTGGCCACCGGCTGCACCTTTTCAGGCACCGTGGTAGGAGCCATTTCCTGGATGTTCTTCGGGACCTCGACCGGCTTGATGACCTGCGTGACCGTCGCCGCTTTGGGCGGCGGCGGGGGCGGAGGAGGCGGAGGCGGAGCGGCGGCGACCGAGTACTGCGCCACCTGGGCCGGCGAGTTCGTCGGGAAATCGACGTTCCAGATCGCGCCGACGATGACCGCTACAACCACGACCACATGGAGCGCCACCGAGACCGGCAGCGTCAGGATGCGCTGGATGCCGACTTTCTGTTTCCTGGATTCGACGACGGTTGATTCAAACATTGTCTTTGCCTGTATGCGTCTGTCGCGTTCGCGCTAACTCTTCTTCGTCCCGGCGGCCTTCCGCGCGGCGAAGATCTGCATGGTCTTGTTGCGGATGGCATCAGCCTGGGCGACGTCAGCCTGTGCTTTCACCGGATCGGTCAAGGCATCGACCAGAGCCTGCTGACGCCACAGCAGATTGAGGTAAGCCATCGCCTCGGCGTAGTCGGGCTTCATGTCGATGGCGTGCTGCAGCGCGTCCTTGCCACGGTTGATGATGTCCATCTTCTGCGCGGCGTCCGCGGGCGGGTTCTTGGCCACCTTCTCGTAGCAGACGACGCCGAAGATGTAGAACGCTTCCGGGTTCTTCGAGTCGAGCAGCGTGATCTTCTGATACCAGTTCAGCGACTCGTTGAAGTCGCCCTGCTTGGCGTAGAGGGTAGCGATCGACTTGACCGCCTCGAGATCGGCCGGATGCGCCGTCAGATAGTTGCGGAAGTAGTCGATGGCCTGCGAGGTGCGGTTCGCGTTGAGGTACATGTTGATCAGCGCGTCGCGGGCAATCCGATCGTCAGGCCGTTTCTGAAGGTAGTTGTTCAGCTCGAGGATGGCGCGATCGGCGTGCTTTTCGTTGTTCGGCGATTTGTCGTCCGGAACGTAGAGTCCGATCTCGGAGTAACCGACCAGGCGATCGAGGTCAGGGAAGCTGGGATCGATCTGCCGCGCCTTCTGGTAGTGCGGCAACGCTCCTGCGTAATCTTCCTTCTGATAGGCCTCGTTGGCGGCCTTGATCTCCATGCGCGCCCGGATCCTGGTGCAGCCGAGCGTGGAGAGGGCGAGAGTCAGTGCCGCAATCAGGCACAACACCTTTTTCATGAAATGTCTAACTCCAAGCGTAGTGGTGCGTCGCGGATTCTGAAGCGGCTGTGAGGCTGCCCGGGCGGTGGCCGGCCCCCTTCCGGGACAATGGCGTGCGACTATACCCATCGGGTTTTGCAGCGTCAAGGCGTTCTAACACCTGATACCGAAAAGTTTTACTTCGCTTCTCTCCCTGTTATTTTTTGCACCTCGCGACCTGCTTTGACACGCCGGAACATGATAAGGAAACCGGGAAAGCAGGGACGAGGGACGGACCCCGGGCGAGCATCGCTTGTCGTAACTCAGTAACTCGGCTTGAACTCGCCCGTCAGCGTGCTGATCGCTTCCCACAGCTCCGGAAAAAGCGGCTCGCGCGTCCCCTGCTCCAGTTGCGCGGCCGGCACGTTTTTCAGTGACATCACCTTCGATCCGATCACGCGAAACGCCAGACGCATGTGCGAGTAGCGCCAGTTCAGAAACGCCTCGTCGTAGTCGAGCATCGCCTGCACGAGGCGGAACATCTCCGAATGATCGCGCGGCCTCCGCTCGATCTCGATGACCGTCAGCGAGCGGCGTCCGAGGAGTGCTTCGAAGACGGGCCAGACGCGTTTGCCGACTTCGAGCAATTTCGCGAAGCCGGGAGATTCCTGTCCGCTGCCGCGTCCGAGCGAGCTGGTACGGATGACGTGATAGTCGGCCGGCGCCATCGTCTCCAGAATCACGATCTGCTGCCGCAGCAGATTGATGATGCGCGCGCAGCGGTCGAGCAGCTCGGCAGCGAGGGCGACGTTGTCCGCGGCGATCATCTCGATGGCGCGTCCGATCTCGTAGTCGACGTGATGCAGCCACAACTCCGCCGCCTGATGCGTTGTCTGGAACAGCCGCTCCTCGGGATGCGAAAGCTGATCGATCGGCTTCTGCAGCTCCAGCAGCTCCGGCACGCGCACGTAGCGCTCGTAATCGCTATCGCCGCGCCCTTCGAGAATCGGTCCGGTGTGCGTGCCCATCTACACGAGCTCGAGGATGTGGCCGAGCTTCTTCTTCTTCGCCTCGAGATACTTGCGCGTGTCGTTCGACGGAGCGATCTCCAGCGGCACGCGCTCGACGATCTCGAGGCCGAAGCCCTCGATGGCCACGTACTTGGCGGGATTGTTCGTCAGCAGGCGGATCTTGCGCACGCCGAGGTCGCGAAGGATTTGCGAGCCGGTACCGTACTCGCGGATGTCGGGGGGAAAGCCGAGCTTCTCATTCGCCTCGATCGTGTCGTGACCCTGCTCCTGAAGCTCGTATGCTTTCAGCTTGTTCAGCAGACCGATGCCGCGTCCTTCCTGCAATAGATAGAGGATGACGCCCTTCTGTTCCTTCGCCACGAGCTCGAAGGCGCGGTCGAGTTGGTCGCCGCAATCGCAGCGGGCGGAGTGGAAGACGTCGCCGGTCAGGCACGACGAATGGACGCGGACGAGAACCTCGTCGTTCTCGCTGATTTCGCCCATCACCAGAGCCACGTGTTCCTCGCCGGTGATGTCGCTCTTGTACGCGTGCACGCGGAACTCGCCGAAGGGCGTCGGCATGCGCGGCGATGCGAGGCAGTGCACATGTTTCTCGGTCTGCATCCGGTGATTGATGATGTCGGCCACCGAGATGATCTTCAGCCCGTGCTGGACCGCGAATTCGCGCAGGTCAGGCATGCGCGCCATCGTCCCGTCCTCGTTCATGATTTCGCAGATGACGGCGGCCGGAGTCATGCCGGCGATCATGGCCAGATCGACCGATGCCTCGGTCTGGCCTGCCCGCTTCAAGACACCGCCCTTTTTCGCCCGGAGCGGGAAGATGTGGCCCGGCCGCAGCAGGTCGGCCGGTTTCGTTCGCGGATCGAGCGCGACCCGCACCGTCTCCGCGCGGTCCTGCGCCTGGGTGCCGGGGGTGACGCGTCCGGCCTGCTCGAGCGAAACCGTGAACGCCGTGCCGTAGTTCGATGTGTTGTGCTCAACCATCAGCGGCAGCTCGAGCTCTTCGCACCGCTCCTCGGTGAGCGCAAGGCAGATCAAACCACGGCCGTAGCGGGCCATGAAGTTGACCGACTCCGGCGCCACTTTCTCCGCGGCGATGCAGAGGTCGCCCTCGTTCTCGCGATCCTCGTCGTCGACGATGATCACGACCTGACCGCGGCGATAGAGCTCGGCCGCTTCTTCGATGGTGGCAAAGGGCATGGTAATTAGCCTGACACCTTGAAACTCTGCTCCACCGTGTACGACTGCTTCGACACCGTATCGACGATCTTCATCTTCAGCGTGTAGTCGCCCGGCTTGAGCGCCGGCTTGACCTCGGCAAGCGGAATCGTGCTCAGGATCGCATAGTGGCCCGGGCCGGGCGCGCCCGTCAGCGGCAGCGGCGCGGCATCGGTCAGCGGTGCGCTGATCGTTTTCTTGTCCGGCCCACCCGTGAGGTCGAGTTTGAATTGCAGCTTCGGCATGTTCGAGGCCGTGTCGATGCCCGGGTTGTTGACCTCGATGAAGTAGTTCAGCTCATCGCTGTTCTTGAAGGTCAGGTTGCCTTTCGGAACGACTTTCAGCTTGCCGAATGCGAACGGCGCTTTCGCCGGTTCGGCCGTACCGAGCTCGTAGACGTTGTCGGAGAGAATCAGGCGCGACGTGCCGACCGAGTCCTTCGACGGGCCGGCCACTTCGATCGGGCCGGTGGTGACGAGCACGGGCTGCCCGGCTTTCGCCAGACCGACGATGGCCGTGTACTTGCCCGGCTGCAGCGTCAGCGATTTGTCGACGAAAAAATCGGTGCGCGACGCGGTAAGTTTGGCCGGCTCTTCGAATGTCGTCACACGCGTGCCCGACGCATCTTCGACCGCGCCGAAAATCGTGTCCGCGGCGTCCGCGGCGATGTTCGACGACGACGGAATGTAGACCGCCACCGGCACGAAGGGATCGCCGGCCGGCGAGACGAACTCCGCATACGAAAACGACGCGCCCTTGTTCGACGCCTTTCCGGCCTTCGCATCCGCGAGCGCCGCTTCGAGAGCAGGCGTCTTCACGCCCGCAACCGGCGCCGTCGGAAGCGACGGCCTTGGCGACGCTGCCGCCTCGTACGTCGGAACCCTCGTCAGACCCGGCTGCGTAATGAAGCTGTTGATCATCCGCTGCGACGCCGTCGACTGCGGATCGACGAACGGCGTGGTCAGTTTGAAGTTTCCGTCGCGATACTGATCGTGAAACTTCACCTCGAGACGCGGCATCCCGAAGAGCTTCTGAGCCACATCGCCTTCATAGACCCACAACTGATCGGCGGAGCCGGCGGAATCGCCGAAGCTGCCCACTTCGGGGTTGTCGGCTCGGGTGTTCGACTGTCCCGTGCCGGGCGTCGTGGTCCGTTTGATCGGCGAGGTCGGAGCACCGAAGACGAGGAGCAGCCGGCCGGGATCGGTCATCGATCCATTTGTGCGTCCGTGACTGAACTGGGCATCCGCGGTCTTTACGCGCGCTTCGAATTCCTCGCGGAATTCATTGCGCGGCGTGGCCGGCGTCGGATCGCGGCGCGCCCAGAAGAGGGCGATGAACTCATCGGCCGCGGCATCGGTCTGGATGTTCTTCCAGGCCGCCTTCTCCTCATTCGTCATGAGGTACTGCGCAGGCCCTTTGCCCCAGTCGGCTTTGGCCGGCGACAGCGCTGCAAACGCGCTGGCCGCGGCGGCTGCGGTGAGGATCGCGGCAATCAGAAAGTTGCGAGTTTTCATCAGTTTCTCCGGTTCGTTGATCGCCGGTCCAAACATCACAGGACCGGACCTATTCCTCGGCGCGCGCGCTCATTCGCCGTCGAATTTCTCCATCTCGTCGTACAGCTTGTCCATCTCGGCGTCGATCTCTTCCTGTTTGATCACGCCCTTGCGGACCAGCAGCGCCGCGATGCTGTGAAGAAGGATGCTGTTCTCCACGATCATCTGTTCGAACTGTTCGTCGTCATCGCCACCATTGCCTTCGCGATCGATGTCATCCATGCCGTGCGCCTCCTTCCCTGCGCGGTGAGGAGATACCACAAATCGGCGCCGCGATCAGCAGGACGAAGAAGATTCGGCGCCCGATCAATGTTCAATGTTTCGATTTCCTACCGTCGCCGCGGGTGATGACCATTCTTCCAACGGCGCGGCTTGCCGCGCGGCGCGCCGCAATACAATCGCGCCGATGAAACGAATTGCCGCGCTCGCCGTTCTTCCGCTGTTCCTGCTCGCCTGTTCGAAACCCGAGGCGGCTTCCTCGACCACAGCCTCTCCCTCTTCGATGAAGGTCGGCCTCCTCACCACCGGCTCCATCAACGACGGCGGCTGGAACGCCATCGCCTACGAAGGCTTGCAGCGGATTCACAAGCAGCTCGGCGCAGAGATTTCGCATCAGGAAACGAAGACGCCCGCCGAGTTCGAGGAAGGCTTCCGCTCCTACGGCGCCAAAGGATTCGATCTCGCTTTCGGCCACGGCTTCGAGTTTCAGGACGCCGCGCTGAAAGCGGGCAGGCAGTATCCGAAGACGGTCTTCATCACCACCTCCGGCAGCTCCATCGCGCCGAACGTCTCGCCGATGGTCTTCCAACTCGAGCAGGCCACGTACCTCCTCGGCGTGATCGCCGCGCGCGAGTCGAAGACCGGCAAAGCAGGCCTCGTCGGCGGAATCAACCTGCCGTCGATCGCCTCAACATTCCTCGCCTTCAAAGCCGGCGCGCAATCGGTCAATCCGAAGTTCGAAGTGAAAGAAATCTTCACCGGCAACTTCGACGACGTCGGCGCCGCGAAACTGGCCACGCTCTCGCTCATCAACGCCGGCTGCGATTTCATCTTCCATCAGGCCAACGAAGCCGGCCGCGGCGTTTTCCAGGCCTGCCAGGAGCGCAAGGTCCGCTGCTTCGGCTCCAACAAGAACCAGAACGACATGGCCCGCGACGTCATCGTCGCCTCCGCCGTCCTCGACGTCCCCGCCGCCCTCCTGCACATGGCCACACTGGTTCACGACCACCAGTTCAAACCGCAGGTCTACTGGCTGGGCATGCACGACAACATCGTGTCGCTGGTCTGGAACGACGCATTGAAAAACACTCTCTCGCCGCAGACGGTCGCCGAGGTGGCGCGCATCGAGTTGGATATTCGGAGCGGCAAGTTTGAAGTTCCGCGAGGAAAATTCTAAGAGAACGGGTTCACGCGGAGTACGCGGAGAGGCGGAGAGAAGCCTTTCTCCGCCTCTCCGCGTTCTCCGCGTGAACCGTCCCCATGCACTTCTCGCATATCACAAAATCCTTCGCCACGAACCTCGCGGTCGACGATGTCTCCCTCGACTTCGCGGAAGGCGAGATCGTCGGCCTGGTCGGAGAAAACGGCGCCGGCAAAACGACGCTCATGTCCATCGCTGCCGGCGAGCTAACCCCGGATGCCGGCACGATCGAAAACCGCGGTAGTGTCGGAATCGTCCACCAGCACTTTCTCCTCGTGAACGAATTCACCATCGCGGAGAACCTCGCACTGGCGATGTGGGGCCGCGATCCCGCGGACATCATCCGCGACTCCGGCATCGAACTTCGCGGCGTTCATCGCCGCGTCGCCGATCTTTCCGTCGGCGAAAAATCGAAGCTGGAGTTGATCAAAGCGATCGCCGGCCACCCACGATTTCTGATCCTCGACGAGCCCACCTCCGTCCTCGCGCCCGCCGAAACGCGCGAACTGTTCGACGTCATGCGTCGGCTGGCCGCGGATGGCGTCACCGTCGTCTTCATCAGCCACAAAATCCCCGAGGTGCTGGAAGTGGCCACGCGGATCGTGGTCATGCGGCGCGGAAGGATCGTCGTCGACGGCGGCGCGATGAGCGCGGAGAAACTGGCCGAGGCGATGGTCGAGCGAAGATCGCGCGATGTCATTACGACCGCTCGCTCGATTCGCGGCGAACCGGACTTGCACAGCGACTCGACCGACGTCCACACCTGCGAGCACGTCGCCATCCACACCCTACACGGCAACCACCCATCACGGCGGAACACC
>ERZ1739052.16-NODE-16-length-29565-cov-9.558285_pt1 | contig 29565 bp, 22 predicted proteins | sample MGYA00581761_ERZ1739052 | MGnify/ENA primary metagenome ERZ1739052 (study PRJEB42929, sample SAMN08275524) | rhizosphere metagenome | isolation source: Rhizospheric soil replicate 1 | host: Colobanthus quitensis and Deschampsia antarctica | place: Antarctica: Devils...
GCTGGCGGGGGGGTGGGGGGGTGGGGGCGTGGGGTGGGGGGGTGTGTGGTGGGGGGCGGGGGGCGTGGGGGGGGTCGGGGGGGGCGCGGGTGAGGTGTTCGACTGGAGTCCGGGTGCGACGTTGGGGGAGGCGGAGGGGGGGGCCGCGCCGAGCGTACCGACCGGGGTGACGACACCGCCACCGGCGCCGAGCGAGATGACGGCGGCCGTCACGCGCAGCAGGCCGACGCGTTCCGGGGGAAGCCGGATTTCGATTGCGCCGCGCGCGGGGCGGGAGAGCCGGAAAATCTGAACGAGCGGATCGATCAGCGTCACGACGTCGTTTGGTGGAACGACCACGATGGTTCGCTTGACCGCGTTCGCGTCGAAGCCGTCCGTTCCTTCAGGTGTAAAGATCAACTCCGCCTGCACGGAGCCGCCGCCGATGTTGCTGAGCCGGAGCTGGCTGACCAGCGGAAGCCCGTTCGACGCCGTCCGGCTGACGACCTCGGGGACGATGAACGAACGCGTGGCGAGATCGAGGCGGATCGTTCGGCCGGTGGTCACGGCCGGCGCGTCGCTGTCCTGTACGAGAAGGCGCGCGGTTGCGCCGTCCTTCGTCCGCACGCCGAAGTAGGTGTAGCGCGGAAGCGGCGAACCGTTCGGCGCGCGGCTGCGGCGCGTGGAGAGATTCACGGTACGCGTCGCACCCGGCGCGAGCGCGGTGGCGTTCCAGGCTGCGTCCGGTACGAGCCAGACTTCGGGGCCGATCTCGGCCGCCAGCTCCATCGGTGTGGTGCCGTTGTTGCGGATGGACACGCTCAGCGGCGGGCGCGTGGCATCGTCGCCGTTCAACGGAGGGAACGACGCGAATTCTGTGGGCGTCGATCCGTTGACGAACTGCGGTTTCGCGGCCGCGCCGCCGCCCACTTTCAGATTGACGAACGCGTAAGGAGTCACCGCCAGACCTTCGCCGGTCGCGGCCACGAAGATCACGCCCTGGTAGCTGGCGGCGACCGTATTCGACGGACCGGCATAGCGGATGTCGAAGCGATGCGGTTTGCGCGGATCGAGCGTGACGAAGGCGGAGTCGGTGGCGCCGGGATCGACGATGGTGAAGAACGGCGCGGATCCATTCAGCTCCTGCCGTCCGACGATGACCTGCAATGCCGTCGTGCCGAGGTTTTCGAGTGTGAACGAGCCGCTCTTGTCTTCGAGATGATCGCCGAGCGCGGTGATCACGGCGGCCGGCAGGACCGTGAAGACCACGTTCGGCCGGGCTGGCGTCACGATGACGGCACTCGTCGCGGAGATGGGCCCGCTCTTCGATGGATCGCATCCAGGCAACGCTCGTACGCGGTGATAGATCGTTCCTGCGCTGCCGGCAACGAACGATGCCGCGGTGGACGTCGTGACCTGACTGTCGAGCAGCGGCGTGAGTGATGAGGATGCCGATCGCTCGACGAGATAGCCGCCATCGCCGTCCAGTCCCGGAGCCGCAGACCACACGACTGCGTATGTCGTTCCCTCGGCCACGGTCGCCGGCGCGAACACGATCGATGTCGCTCCCGCGGCGGCACACGATCGTGTCGTGAAGCTGACGACGTCCGACGTGACGCCGTTCGGATCGCAAGGTCCTTTTGCGACGACGCGCCAGAAGTAGGTCGTGCCCGGCGCCAGCGACGTTACGGTCTGTGTGGTGCGATCGAGGCCGCCGATGAGCAGCGGCGGTTGTTGCGACGTACCGAAGTAAAGGTCGTAGCTGCTGGCGACGCCGAGCGGAACCCAGCCGAGGTCGAAGGTGGTTGATACGCCCGTCGCGCCGTTAGTTGGGCGCGATGCGATGACTTGAAGCTGTCCGGGCGTGCATCCCGTTGGTAACGACGAGGTGAAGGATCGCGTCGCCGTCGTCGATGTCTTCGACGGATCGCACGCGGCGTGCGCGACGACGAACCAGGAGTACTGGCCAGAGACGATCGTCGCGCTGTACGACGTCGCGGTGATGCCCGACGCCACCAGTGGCGCCGGAGTGAGCGTGCCGAGGTAGACGTCGTAGGTTGCGCCATCGCCGGCGGACTGCCAGGAGAGTTGCACGGGCGACGCGCTGATGGTGCTGCCGTTTTGCGGCGCGATCGAATCGAATGCCGCGGCGCTGCAGGTTGCGTCAGTGGTGAACGACGACACACGCGATGCCGCCGAAGATGCCGGCGTGCAGAAGGGATCGCCCTTCGCGACCACGCTCCAGTAGTAACGAGTGGAAGGCTGGAGATTGGCCGGAGTGAACGAGCGGTCGCTGATGTCGGCGGTAAACACGCGGACCGGAGGGTTGACTGTGTCGAGCAGAACGTCGTAGCGGAAGGCGTGATCGACGGCCGCCCACGACAGTTTCGGAGCAGTCGAAACGGCGGCTCCGTCGCCCGGCTGCGATAACTGCGGTGCGCTCACTCCCGCGCACGCAGTCACGACGCGCACGCGATCGTTGACGGTGTCGGAGATGAAGAGATCGCCAGCCGCATCGAGGGCCACGCCCGATTCGGTGAAAACGAAATTCAATTTTGCAGCGGTGGCCGGACCGTTGTCGCCGGAGAATTCGCGGTCGGTGTAGTCCGCGCCGCTGCCGGCGATCGTGGTGATGACCTGCGTCTTTGCGTCGATCTTCCGCAGGCGAAGGCCGTTTTCGTCGGCGATGTAGAGGTCATCGTTCTTGGGATCGATGGCCATGAACTTCGGCGTGATGACCGCGTTCGTGGCGGTCCCGCCGTCGCCGTTGCCAGTTGGAGGATTGCCGCCGCCGGCCCAGGTGGAGAGGTTCCCGGTGGTTGCGTCGATGCGGCGCAGAAGTCCCTGGTTGGCCTCCGAGATGAAGATGTTGCCCTGGCGATCGACGGCTACGTCTGTCGGCCCGTTGAGCATGGCTTGCTTCGCCGGCGTGCCGTCGGGGCTGGACCCCTCAGCGCCGGTGCCGGCGATCGTCGTAATGATCCTCGTGACCGCGTTGATTTTGCGCACGCGGTTCCGGCTCCTCTCGGCGAGATAAAGATTGTTCGCGGCGTCGAGGAAAATACCGATCGGAGCGATGCTGGCGTTGATGGCCGGACGATCATCGTTCTCATTCGTTCCGTTGGGATCGTTGCCTCCGGCGTACCTCTGAACCTTTCCCGTGTCGTCGACGGCCCAGATCGAGCCGAGGCCGTCGGAGAAGTAGACGGTGCCGCCGGAAGCGAGCGCGATGTCGATCGGAAATCCGATGGGCACTTCTGTCGCCGGGCCTGGAGCGTCAGGGCCGCTGCAGCAGTTGTTCACCAGTCCCGCGAAGGTGGAAATGACGCCGGTAGATTTGTCGACGCGCCGCACGAGACTGTGCTCGCTGTCGGCGATCAGGAGATTGCCATTCTTGTCGAACGCCAGGCCATGCGGGCCGGCCAGCAGCGCCGCGTTCGCAACCCGCCCGTCTCCGATGAACGTGCCGCCACCGGCGACGGTGGTGACGATGCGTGTGGCCGCGTCGACCCTGCGAATGCTCCCGTTGGAGGTGTCTTCGGCGAAAAGGTTGCCCGCCGGATCGAGCGCGATCGCATACGGCTGCTCGATGCCCGCCTCGGTGGCCACATTGCCGTCGCCGCCGCCGTAGTCGCCGTTGCCCATGAACAGTGCAATGCGGTTCGTGGCCGGGTTGAAGCGAAGCACGCGGCGGTGACAGGGATCGGCGACGTAGATCAAACCCGCGGCATCGATCGACAGCGCGGCGGGGCAGAGGTTGGCTTCGAGTCCCGGACGATCGCCGAGGTTGTCGGGATCCGCGCCGCCGCCCGCGACGCTGTCGATCTTGTGCGTCACGTGATCGACTCTCCGCAGCCGTCCATTGCCGTTGTCCGCGATGTAGATGTTTCCGCTGCCGTCGACGACCACCGCCAGCGGACTGTTGAATCCCGCATCGGTGGCCGCACCGCTATCGCCGGAGAACGATACGAGTCCTCGCTTGCCGGCCACCGTGGAGATGATTCCGTTGCGATCCACTTTGCGGATGACGTTCGCGTCGTAGTTCGTCTCGGCGATGTAGAGCTCACCGTCACGCCAGGCCACGCCAATCGGGGAGCCGAGGAATGCGGCCGTGGCCAGGCCGCCGTCGCCGGCGTCCGAAATGTTCGGATCGCCTCCGCCGGCGAACGTCGTAATCACGCCGGTCTTGATATCGACGCGGCGAATGCGCCCGTTGTCCTCGTCGGCGATGAAGAGATTGCCGGCGTCGTCGAACGTAAGCCCGTGCGGGCGCTTGAGCGACGCCTCGCGCGCCGGCCCGTTGTCGCCGCCGAAGCTGCCGCCGCCATTGCCGGCGAAGCGCTCCATCACTCCGGTGACCAGGTTCACGCGCTGCACACTGCTGCCCGACTCCTCGGCGATGTAGAGATTGCCTTTGCCGTCGGCAGCCAGACCATAGGGCGCCGTCAGCACGATCTCCTTCGCCTGCAGACCGTCCCGCGAACCGCCGCCCGCGTAGTTGGAGATCGACTGAGCGAAGGCGATTGGAGCCGCGATCGCGCCGAGTACGAATCCGAAAATGCGCACGGGATGCAGGCGCGCAGGATACCAGTGTGACGGCTGGGGTATGATGACCGGTACTCATGAAGATCTCATTTCTTAAAGCCCCGATCGGCGGAATCATCGGCCTGGAGATGATCACGTTCGTCGAGCCCCTCGGCATGGAGTGCGTCGCCGGCGGTCTCGAGCTCGAAGGTCACACCTGCCAGATCGTCGACATGCGCATCGACGGTATCAAGCACGGCCTCGCCAAGATGCACGCATTCGGACCGGACATCGTCGGTCTGCAGTGCAACTTCACGACGGAACGCTTTCGCGCACTACGGCTGGCGAAGCAGGTCAAGGATGAGATGCCGGACGTGCTCGTCGTCATCGGTGGCCACGATGCGTCACGCGATCCGAAGTGGTTCCTGAAGCCGAACATCGACATCGTCGTCGTCGGCGACGGCGAAGAAGTGATGACGCCGCTCGTCGCCGCCTGGGCGGAGAAGGGCGATCTTCGCACCGTGCCCGGTCTCCTCATCAACAATCCGAGTGGGCCGATTGACACGGGCCACGCGCCCGCCCGCGGCAACATCGACAACCTGCCGATGCCGGCGCGGCATCTCATCAAGGAGTACGCCTCCGAGTACTACATCAACTTCCGCCGCCCGCTGGCGCTCCTCGAAACCGCCCGCGGCTGTCCGTTCAAGTGCAACTTCTGCTCGGTCTGGAAGTTTCACGAGAGCACGTTCCGCGAGAAGTCGCCGGACCGCGTCGTCAAGGAGCTGGAGCAGATCGACGCACCGAACGTCTTCATCACCGACGACATTTTCTGGATGAACGTGAAGCGCGGCCGCGAGCTGGGCAAGGCCATCGCCGCCTCGGGGATCAAGAAGCACTACACGATCCAGACCCGCAGCGACATCATCTGCAAGTTCCCCGACCTGGTCGAGCAATGGAAGGAGTGCGGCCGCATGACCGTGTTCCTCGGCCTGGAGAAGATCGATGACGCGGGCCTGAAGTCGGTCAACAAGAAAAACACCGCCGACAACAACAACCGCGCCATCAAGATCCTGCAGGATCTCGACATCGGCTACACGCCGAACTTCATCATCGATCCGTCCTGGGAACGGCCGGACTTTGAAAAACTGAAGCAGTGGGTCGACGCGACCGGCGCCTACAACTCCGGCTTCTCCGTCCTCACGCCGCTCCCCGGCACCGATCTTTGGGACGCGACCGAGGACACGATCAACACGCGCGACTGGGAGCTGTTCGACATCGCCCACACGGTCCTGCCGACGAAGCTGCCGCTCGACGAGTTCTATCGCGAATACGCCGGCCTCTGGAAACACGCAAACGACGTCCGCTACCAGATCAACGGCCGGATGAAAACCCACCTCGGCCTGCTCGCCGCCCTGGCCACACGCAAAGTGACGTTCACCGCCATCCGCAAGGGAATGCGCATGGGCAATGTCCTCAGCGATCCGGCGACATTCCTTCGCGCGCACGGCGAGAGCGAAGCGCGGCTGGCGGAAGCGGCGGCGATGGTTCAGTAGCCGGGAGCGCGGGCGTCTCGCCCGCCGTGGTTGGCAAGATCTGGGTGCTTGCGAAAGCGGGCGGGACGCCCGCGCTCCCAGGGCTCTCAATTCCAGGGTTCGTCGGCGCTGGGTCCGTAGATCGACGGCACCTTGCCGTCCACCATTCTCAAATACACCGAGAACTGGCCACGATGGTGGATTTGGTCGTGGAGGAGGAACCAGATCCAATCCTTGCGGGAGATCTCGCCCATGGTCTTCGGGCCTTTGAAGAAGTGGACGTTCGCGGACAGCGTCTCGTCCGAGGCGCCGCTGACGAGGTCGCGGAAATCGTGACTCGCTTTCTCGAGGCCGGACAGAAGCTCGTCCCAACTTTCGGGCGGCGCCGGCGGCGTTCCGGACGGTGCGCTTTTCGCGAACTCGTCGTTCCAGACTTTCGTGCCGAGGTAACGCTCGAGGGTGAAAACGAAGGCGAGCTCACGCGCGGTTTTCGCTTTCGGATGCGGACGGAAATCGAGTTTGTCGGTTGGATACGCCTTCAGAACGCGCATCGTTCTGGCGTGTTCGTCGTCGTACGTTTGCAGGAACTCCTGCTTGCCGCGCATGGTCATGATCGTCCTCCGTTTGCAGGGCGACGTTATATCAAGAACGCTTTGATATAGTCGCTGCCCGCGCGCCGATTTCCTTCACGCGCCATTCCGTATCAGAGGATGGAAATGCCTCACAACACCTTCAATACTCTCGATTCCTTCCCCCTCGGCGACGGGCGCCGCGGCCAGTTTTACTCGCTCCCGAAGCTCGAAGCGGCCGGCGTTGGCAACGTGTCGAAGCTGCCGGTCTCGATCCGCATCGTGCTCGAGTCGGTGCTCCGCAACGTCGACGGAAAAAAGATCGCCGAGCGCGATGTGCGCACGCTCGCGAAGTGGCAGCCGCGCGCGGAACGGACGGATGAGATTCCGTTCATGGTCGCGCGTGTGTTGCTGCAGGACTTTACCGGCGTCCCGCTGCTGGTCGACCTCGCGGCGATGCGATCTGCTGCGAAACGAATGGGCGCGGATCCGAAGATCATCGAGCCGCTCGTGCCGGTCGACCTCGTCGTCGATCACTCGGTGCAGGTCGACTACTCCAATCGTCCCGACGCGCTGCAGCTCAACATGGACGTCGAGTTCAAGCGCAACCAGCAGCGCTACCAGTTTCTGAAGTGGGGAATGCAGGCCTTCAACGGATTTGGCGTCGTGCCGCCGGGCATCGGCATCGTGCATCAGGTCAACCTCGAGTACCTCGCGCGCGGCGTGCTGGAGAAGGATGGCGTTTGGTATCCCGACACGCTGGTCGGCACCGACTCGCATACGACGATGATCAACGGATTGGGCATCGTGGCGTGGGGCGTCGGCGGAATTGAAGCCGAAGCGGGGATGCTCGGGCAACCGGTGTACTTTTTGACGCCGGACGTCGTCGGCGTTCATTTGAAAGGATCGCTGCGCGAAGGCGTCACCGCCACCGATCTCGTGCTTACCATCACCGAGATGCTGCGCAAGGCCAAGGTGGTCGGGAAATTCGTCGAATACTTCGGAGACGGCGCGGCCTCGCTGGCGCTGGCCGACCGCGCCACGATCGCCAACATGGCGCCGGAGTACGGCGCGACGATGGGCTACTTCCCGGTCGACGAAGAAACCTGCCGCTACATGCTCATGACCGGCCGCAGCGAGCAGCAGGTCAACGCGCTGCGCGGCTACTTCCAGGCGCAGGGGTTGTTCGGGATGCCGAAGGCAGGCGACATCGACTACACGACAGTTCTGGATCTCGATCTGAAGAGCGTCGTTGCCAGCGTGGCCGGACCAAAACGTCCGCAGGACCGCATCGAGCTCGATGACATCCAGCGCGAATTTCAGGAGATGCTGAAAGCAGCAGCTCCGGCCGGTTACGGCAAGCCGCAGAGCGAGATCGATCGTCATCACGGAACGATGCTCGTCGGAATCACGTCCGCCGGTCCGGAGCACACCATCACCGGCGGCGGCGAACAGGATTCCGGCACGGCGCCGAACGCGTTGGCGTCGGAGAAGAAGAACACCAGCATCGTCACGGAAGAAGAGATGGTGAACAACCGGCCCACGCCGGACCGCGTGGCCGCCGACTCGCTCGCCGACGAGTTCCCGATGGCCGTGGCCGAACTGCATCACGGCGACGTCCTCATCGCCGCGATCACTTCATGCACGAACACGTCGAATCCATCGGTGATGCTCGCGGCCGGATTGTTAGCAAAAAAAGCGGTCGAGAAAGGGCTGCGCGTTCCGCGCGTGGTCAAGACCTCGCTCGCTCCCGGTTCGCGCGTGGTCACCGATTACTACCATCGCAGCGGATTGCAGCCGTACCTCGACCAGCTCGGCTTTTACACCGTCGGCTACGGATGTACGACCTGCATCGGCAACTCGGGCCCGCTCGATCCGCGCATCGAAGAAGCCATTACGCAGCATGATCTCATCGGCGTCAGCGTCCTTTCCGGCAATCGAAATTTCGAAGCGCGCGTGCATCAATCGATTCGCGCGAACTTTCTGATGTCGCCGCCGCTCGTGGTGGCGTTCGCGCTGGCCGGCCGCATCGACATCGACATGGCCCACGAGCCGCTCGGCCGCGGCGCGCATGGCGAGGATGTCTATCTCCGCGAGATCTGGCCGACGATGGACGAGGTCCGCGAATGCATGGCCAGCGCGCTCGACGCGGAGTCGTTCCGCACGCTCTACGCGAATTTCGCCGATCAGAATCCGCTCTGGAACGAGATTCCGACCACCGGCGGACTGCTCTACGCGTGGGATGAGAAATCAACCTACATCCAGGAGCCGCCGTTCTTCACCGTCGACAAGGGGATGGGCAAAGCGGCCGACATCACCGGCGCGCGCGCGCTGGCGATTTTCGGCGACTCGGTGACCACGGATCACATCAGCCCCGCCGGCTCGATCAAAGCGAACTCGCCGGCCGGCAAGTACCTCATCGAGCAGGGCGTTCCGGTCGAAGACTTCAACAGCTACGGCTCACGCCGCGGCAACGATCGTGTGATGACGCGCGGCACATTCGCGAACGTGCGCATCAAGAACCAGATGGTGCCAGGCGTGGAAGGCGGCGTGACGAAACACCAGCCCGACGCGGCGCAACTGTCGATCTACGACGCTGCCATGCAGTATCAGAACGAAGGCACTCCGCTGGTGGTCATCGCCGGTCAGGAGTACGGCACCGGCTCCTCCCGCGACTGGGCCGCGAAAGGCACCAAACTCCTCGGCGTGCGCGCCGTGATCACGCAGAGTTTCGAGCGCATCCATCGCTCTAACCTCGTCGGCATGGGCGTCCTCCCGCTGCAATTCGAAGAGGCGACGAACGCGCAGACGCTCGCCCTCGACGGCACCGAGACCTTCGACATCACCGGCATCACCGGCGATCTCCGTCCGCGCCAGAAAGCGACGCTGGTCATCCATCGCGCGAATGGTGCGACGGAAAATGTGCCGCTCATCGTCCGCATCGACACGCCGATCGAAGTCGACTACTACGAGCACGGAGGGATCCTGCCGTTCGTGTTGCGGCAGTTGATGGACATCTGAAAAATCATTCACGCGGAGCCGCGGTAGATCTCCGCGTCTCCGCGTGAACCGTATCCCCGTCGTTGACGGCAGGAACCGCCCCGCTGATCGGTCAAACTGCTATTCTCGCGCGCGCCATGTGGCAATACACCCCTCGCGTTGCTGTCGTTCGCGGACTTCGCACGCCGTTCGCGAAGTCGGGGACGCATTACGCGCATCTTTCGGCGCTCGATCTCGGCAAGCTCGTCGTCGCGGAGCTCGTGCAGCGCTCGGGCATCGATCCGAACTCGATTCAGGAAGTCGTCTTCGGCAACGTGATCCCCTCGGTCAAAGCGCCGAACATCGCGCGTGAGATCGTCCTCGGCACCGGACTGCCGCGCAAGATTCCGGCCTTCACGGTCGGCGAGGCGTGCGCATCGTCGAATCAGGCCATCACCTCGGCCGCGGACCTGATCTTTCGCGGCTATGCCGACATCGTCGTCGCCGGCGGAAGCGAATCACTGTCCGATATCCCCATTCTCTTCTCGAAGAACTTCGCCGAGGCGCTGGTGGGGGCGAGCAAGCAAAAGAGTGTGGGCGGCAAGCTGGGATCGTTCAGCAAAATCCGTCCGAAGGATCTCGCGCCGGACGCGCCCGCGATCGCCGAATCGACGACCGGCCTGACGATGGGCGAGTCGGCGGAGAAGATGGCGAAGGAGAACGGCATCACGCGCGAGGCGCAGGACGCATTCGCGCTGCAGAGCCATCACCGCGCCGCCGAGGCGACCGCGAACGGACGGTTCAAAGAGGAAGTGATGACGGTGGTCGTGCCGCCCGGCTACGACAACGTCGTGGAAACCGACAACCTCATTCGCGGCGATTCGACCGCGGAGGCGATGGCCAAACTGCGGCCGGTCTTCGATCGCAAGTTCGGAACCATTACGGCCGGCAATGCCTCGCCGCTGACTGATGGCGCGGCGGCGGTGCTGCTGATGTCGGAAGACAAAGCGAAAGAACTCGGCATCAAGCCGATCGGCTTCATCAAAAGCTACGCATACGCGGCCACCGATCCCTTCGACCAGTTGCTGCAAGGCCCCGTCTTCGCGCTGCCGGTCGCGCTCGACCGCGCGAAGATTTCGCTGAAAGACATCGGCGTGATCGAGATGCACGAAGCCTTCGCCGCGCAGGTGCTCTCGAACATCCAGTGGATCGGCTCAAAGAAAATCGCGAAGGAGAAACTCGGACGCAATGAGCCGGTCGGAGAGATCGATCCGACTGCCATCAACCGCACCGGCGGCTCCATAGCCCTCGGACATCCCTTCGGCGCGACCGGCGCCCGCATCGTCACAACCGTTTGCAACGAGCTTCAGCTCACGGGTCAGCAATACGGACTGGTCACCGTCTGCGCAGCAGGCGGGATTGGTGTGGCGATGGTGCTGGAGCGGGAGTAGGGAGCGCACGCATCCGTACTCAGACGCCCGCACGGCGCTGGCCTCGACGCGGGGCACGAGGCTTGCTCCCTCCTTCTCTTGAAAAATAAGGAGGATTCATGGCTCAGGAACCGAATCAGAAGCCCGGCGGAGGCTCGCGCAGTGCGCGCGATGTCATGACGCCCAATCCGGCCACGGTGTCGGAGAAAGACAGCATTCGTGATGCGGCGCGGATCATGGCCAGCGAAGATACCGGCGTCGTTCCGGTCGTCGATGGCCGCAAGGTCGTCGGTATGGTCACGGATCGCGACATCGTCGTCCGCTTCGTGGCCGAGGGGAAGGACACGGCCAATGCGAAGGTCAACGAGTGCATGACGAAGTCGGTGCGCTCGGTGAAGGAAGACACGCCGATCGCCGAGGTACTGTCGCTGATGAGCAGCGCGCAGATCCGGCGCGTGCCCGTCGTGAATAGCAGCGACGAACTGGTCGGCATCGTGTCGATCGGCGACATCTCCACGGAAACGAACCAGGACAACAAAGTGGGACGGGCGATCGAAGAGATCAGCCAGGGCCCGGCGAACAACTAAGTTCGGACGTAGCGCCGTCGACTCGACGGCGCTACGGTGCTGCTACTCTTCGCCGATGCAGAAACGCATCGCATCGGCACTCCTTCTTCTCGCGCTCGCCACACCGCTCTTCGCCGCACGAAAAGCGAAGGTGGTCGCAAAGCCGGCGCCGCCCGCGGTCACCGTTGACACGCACGCCGACACTCCCACCGAGTTTCTCGATCATCCCTTCGACCTCGGCGCGCTCAACACCCGCGGCCATTTCGACTATCCGCGCATGAAGGCGGGCGGGCTCGACGCTGAGTTCTTCGCCGCGTACGTTCCTGCCAGGTACGCGAACAAAGGCGCGGCCGCGTTCTGCATGAAGATCATGGAAACCATCCATGAGATGGCCGACAACTATCCGACGTTGGTCCGCTTCGCGACCTCGACCGCCGGCATCCGCGCTGCCGCCGCCCAGAATCGGCGCGCGATCCTCATCGGCATCGAAGGCGGCCACGCCATCGAGGATTCGCTCGATCTGCTGCGCGCGTTCTACCGTTTCGGCGCGCGTTACATGACGCTGACACATACGAATACGAACAATTGGGCCGATGCGTCGACGGATGAAGCGAAGCACAACGGCCTGACCCCCTTCGGCAAGCAGGTCGTCCTCGAGATGAACCGCCTCGGCATGCTTGTCGACATCTCCCACGTCTCCGACAAGACCTTCTACGACGCGATCGAGGTGTCGAAGGCGCCTGTCATCGCCTCGCATTCGTCCTCGCGCGCGCTCGCCAACGTGCCGCGCAACATGACCGACGACATGCTCATCGCTCTGGCGAAAAACGGCGGCGTGGCCATGGTGAACTTCTATCCCGTCTTCCTCTCCGACGAGGTGGCAAAAGCGTCGAAGGCGCGCGACGAGAAGGTGAAGCCGGAGATCGCCGCGTTGAAAGCGAAGGATACGAACGAAGGTACCGAGTATCAGGAGGGTGTCCGCAAACTGATGGAAGCCAATCCGCTGCCGAAAGTATCGTGGACGGTGATCGTCGATCATATCGATCACATGGTGAAAGTAGCCGGCATCGATCACGTCGGCATCGGCTCCGACTTTGACGGCATCCCGTCCGTGCCCGAGGGGATGGAGGATGTGAGCAAGCTCCCGGCGATCTCCGCGGAATTGAAACGCCGCGGCTACAGCGATACCGAGGTGAAGAAAATCATGGGCGAAAACTTCATGCGCGTCTTTGGGGAGGCGGAGAGGGTAGCGAAGGAACTTCAGGCGGCGAAGTAAGCTCGAAAGGTTTTTCACGCGGAGACGCAGAGACGCGGGGAAAAGCCTCTCTCCGCGCCTCCGCGTCTCCGCGTGAAAAAGGAAAAACAGGATGACCGAAGTAGGCCGCGTACGCGCCATCTATCGCTATCCCGTGAAATCGATGGCCGGGGAACCGCTTACGGATGCTCAGTTGGGATGGCATGGCCTCGAGGGCGATCGCAGGTTTGCCTTCCGCCGTTCCGGCGTTCAGACCGGGATGCCGTGGCTCACCGCCGGCAAGCTCCCATCGCTCGTCACCTACGTTCCGTTGCGCGACGCCGAGGATGCGCTTCCGTCACGGGTGCGAACGCCGAACGGGGAGGAGCTGGAGATGCACGGCGATGCGTTGCGCGCCGAGCTCTCGGCCGCGCACCGCGCGCCGGTCGAATTGATGCAGCTCAACAACGGGATCTTCGATGAAGGTGCGCTGTCCATCATCACCACGAACGCCATCGCCACGGTCACCGGTGAAGCAGGAGTCGGCGCCGACGCGCGACGCTTTCGCCCCAATCTCCTGATCGAGACGCCGGACGGCGCGCCGTTTCCCGAGGATGTCTGGGTTGGACAGAGGCTCCGCATCGGCGAAGGAGACGATGCGCCGGCCGTCGCGATCTGCACGCGCGACGTCCGCTGCGGAATGCTCAACCTCGATCCTGAGACCGGCGCCATTGATCCGCGCCTCCTCAAGGCCGCGGTGCGGATCAACCAGAACTGCGCCGGGGTGTACGCGACGACGATTCGGACCGGCGCCGTTCGTATCGGCGATATTTTGTATCTCGCTTAAGGGACCGGTTCACGTCCGCCGTGCAGTTCATCCGAGTCGTCGCGGAAGTAGAGGCGGAGGAGGTAATCGAGCGCGAGGGCCAGGCCCTGGCGTTCGCGCAGCGTCGCCAGGAGCGGGAGCGATAGGGCGCCGAAAAAGAAGGCGGTGCTGAGCCAGCCGTGAAACGCTGGAAGAGTTTGCCTTCGCCGCAGCGGGGGCAGCGCCGGCGCAGACCGCGCATCAGAGCGGTACGGACGGGCGTGCCGAACGCGGTGGTCGTTTCCATCGGCGCGGGTAGAACGATCCGCTCCCGGCGCGATTCCGATTGGACTCTCGCGCAATACGCCGAGCTGTACGAGAATGTCGCCCGCCTATGACACTTCCGAATTTCCTCGTAATCGGCGCCGCGAAGGGCGGTACGACTTCGCTCTACCACTATCTACGGCAGCATCCGGACATCTACATGAGTCCGATGAAAGAGCCGAACTACTACACCGATGAAGATCAGCTCTTCGGCAAGAGGTCGACCCGTTCCCGCGGCGAATACGAACAATTGTTCGCCGCGGTCAATGGCGAACGCGCCATTGGCGAGGCCACGCCGAGGTACCTGAATGCGATCAGCGGCATCGGCCGCATTCAGGCCGATCTGCCGGGCGTCCGTCTCATTGCGACGTTGCGGCAGCCTGCCGAGCGAGGGTATTCGGCCTACCTCCAACGCTTTACGGACAGCCGCGAGTGGCGCTCCGCGGATGAGGTGCTGCAGCCGGGAGACTACCAGTTTGAAGCGGGGCGTTATCATGCGAAGCTCCGCCGGTACTTCGACACCTTTCCACGCGATCAGATCAAGGTCATCCTCTTCGATGATCTGATTGCCAGGCCGCAGGAGATCGTCCGGAGCCTGTACGGTTTTCTGGGCATCGATCCCGATTTCGCCGTCGATACGAGCATCCGCTTCAACCGCACTCTGTACCCACGATTCGTGCGCCTCACGCGGATGTTCAATGCCACGGCCAAAGCCGTGGCGCGGAATGCTCCGTGGGTCAGTGGGACAGGACTGGGCACTCCGCTTCGCCGCCCGCTGTTGCGCAGGCCGGATACGATCCCGCCAGCGCTTTGGCAGCGGCTCACCGATCAGTATCGGGACGACATCATCGCCACCGGAGAATTGATCGAGCGCGACCTGTCGCATTGGTTGACGCCGCGCGACCGCTAACGCGCGGCCAGCGCGCTCTCCATCCACGCGTTCATCCGCGACAGTTGCACCTTCCAGTCGTAGTGCCGGGCGATTTCGATCCGCCGTTCGACAGCAGTGACCGTGTCCTGAGCGAGCGCCAGGCGGAGAGCAGCGGCGAACATTTCCGGCGTGCCGGCGAATGAAATCGTGCCGGGATGCTGGTCCGCAAACCGGCAGATCTCGGGGAGGTGTGTCGCCACCACGGGCAGACCGGCGGCGAGGTACTCCTTCAGCTTTACCGGCATTACGTCAGCCGTGTAGTCCGTCAATACGTATGGGAGGATCCCGGCGTCGAAACTGGCGGTGTACCTTACGATGTCGCCATGAGGAACCGGACCGAGAAAACGGACATTTGCGTGAGCAGCAAGACGGGTTACATCGGCCGCGACCGGACCGATGAAGACAAAGTTCAGTTCCGGTGCAAGTCGCGTGACCTCGGTCAGCATCGCCACGTCGATCTCGTCCCGTAAGGTACCGGTGAAGCCGATGATGGGACCGGTCAGGCCGTCGAAGGCGGCTGGGCGGTTCGTGGCTTCGCGCCGCGCGCGCGCGAACTCGGCGGAGCGTACGCCGCACGGGAGATACTCCAAGCGTCTTGCGAGCGAGGCGGCGGTTTTCTGCAGGCCGTGAGACGTCGTCAGCACCAATCCTGCCTCGGCCAGAAGCAGCGGCTCCGACTGCCACAGCTTTGCCGCTTGTGCCGAGGTCTCGGCGAGGCGGTCCGCGCAGTAATAGACGGCGAGGTCCGGCTTCAGCGAACGGATCACCGCGCGGGCCAGTGGCGTTGGCAGGAACGTGATCACGATCAGCGGCTTCGCGTCCATCAACCGTATCCATCGCCGTACGTCGTGCAGCAGAAGGCGTTCATTGATCGCCACGGCTGGCCGTGCATAAGGAAAGGGGAAGAGCAGCGGCGAGAGGACGTCGAGATGATCGATCGCCGGTTTGACGCCGCCCCGCGCACGCCACCAGTTTTTGAGTCGATCCCACAGCCGTTTCGCGTCGCGAATCGACGGCCGGCGGACACCCGTGTTTTCGACGTAGAGCACCCGGTTGCCGCTGCGCGCAAACGCCGAGGCCACTTCCTGCGGCAACTGCCAGTTGAACGCCAAATCAATGGAGGAGAGACAGACGATCGTGGATCCGCGCAGCACTCGTATCTACCTCGGCGCTGCCGTCGCTGTCAAAGGCGCGCGCCCGCGCCGGAAGACCGCTGTGATCCCGCCCGTCAGCGCGATGAGCCGGGTGGCGACGCTCACGGCCGCGAAATAGGGGATCGTGACCGGCGAGATGCCCATCTGGCCGTAGTGGCGGATCAAGCGCAGCCAGTCGAGCAGAATGCGGCGTCCCGTAAAGGCGATCAGCGCGAGAGCACCAAACCGCCGGAAGAGGCGCGTTCCCTGAAGTACCTCGTGCTCATCCGCACGATAGACCGTGACTCCGTCGAAGCCTCTGTTGAAGTGTTTCTTCAGCACTCCCCGCTGCGCGAAGTCGAGCCCGTGCTGCACGCGCGCCTGCGGCGCATACAGGATTCGTCCGCCCGCCGCGCGAAGTTCGTGAAAGAGCAGAACGCAGCCGCCGTCGCGCCGAATGCGCGCATCGAGGGGATGGATGAGAAGCGTTTCGCGCCGAAAGGCGGAGTTGTTGAGATGGAACCCTGACGCCGCGCCGAGTTTGTCGCCGACCACGATGGAAAAATCGGGGACGGCGAGCGTCCAGGCATGGAACGACGTGCCCGTGTAGCGCGTGCAGCCGGCGACACCGGAAACGCCGGCGTCGGCGAAGGGCGTCGTCAGCATCGAAAGCCACTCGGGGACCGGCTCACAGTCGCTGTCGAGCAGCGCGACGATCGCGCCGCGAGCCGCGCGCGCTCCGGCGTTCTTTCCCGCGAAGTAGCTGTGCAGCGGCGATCGCACGATCGAAACCCACGGATATCGCCGGACGACCTCTTCGGATTCCCCGTCGCTGGTGTCGTCGATGACGACGATGGTCTCGAACAGTTCACGCGGATAGGTCTGCCGGGTCAGGCCATCGAGCGTCGCCCGCAAATCGTCCGCGAGAGGCCGTGCCCCGTAGTCGTCGCGGGTGATGGTGTCGATGACGATGGAGATGAACGGACGATTCATAGGAAGAGCCGGCGCGTGCGGATGCGGATCTGATTCATTGCAAATGCGGCGGTCCACGGTCCGGCTTCCAGGCGCGCTGCCGCCATTGCGGTCAGTTGCGCCTTCCGCAAAGGACGAGCCACGTTGCCTGCGCGTTTACGAAGCGCAGCGAGCGCGAGCGACCAGGAGAGGTTGAACAGCAGGCGTCTCAGGATTTTCCGCGTTGCCGCATCGGTGGTGCGAGCGAGCTCGCCAGAGAAGAGTTCGATGCGCGCCTCGATCGAGCGGCCGAGGTCGCGGCTAATACTGTCGGGGCTGAGGGTGTACTCCGCGACGACGCGGTCGACGAAATCGAGCTCGTGACGCAGCGCAATCCGAAACCACATCAGGTAATCGCACGACAGCGGGACCTCCTCGGAAAACCCGCCGGCCTCGTCGAGGCAGCGCCGGCGCACGAGGGCGGTTACCGTCGGAACGAAGTTGCACCACGCGAATTGCGCGGCCACCCGCCCGCGCCCGGGAGGCGCAACCTGAAAACTGGTGACGCACCGCCGCTCCTGTCCCGGCCTCACATGCACCACGTCGCCGAACACGAGTCCGACTTCGGGCCGCTCCATCAGCGGCATCTGCGAAGCGAGGCGGTCGGGAAGCCAGGCGTCGTCGGAATCGATGAACGCGATCAACTCGCCCGTCGCGTGACGCAGCCCTCGATTGCGCGCCGCGTACGCGCCCGCATGCGGCTGCGCGATGACCGTGATCTGCGATCCGAAACTGTCGAGCACATCGCGCGTGCCGTCCGTTGAGCAGTCGTCAACGACGATCAGTTCGAGCGGAGGCCGGCTTTGCGTGAGCACGCTGCGGATCGCGCGCGCGATTGTTTGCTCGCGGTTGTAGGCGGGGAGGATGACGGAGACTCGGGGATCGAACATCGAGAGCGGTCTCGATGATAAAACGTTTTCACGCGGAGGCGCGGAGAGGCAGAGAAAATCGTCCGCTACACTTACGTTCTTGCCGCGCGCGAAACTGCTCACCGTCCTCGGCGTGACGTTCGGCCTGGCCGTGACGGTCGGGAACATGATCGGCGCCGGCATCCTGCGCACGCCGGGCGACATCGCCGCGCAACTCCCAACGTTCTGCCCGTTCCTCACCGTCTGGATCGTCGGCGGCCTCTACGCGCTCCTCGGCGCGAACGCGCTGGCGGAACTGGGGACACTCGTGCCGGAGTCGGGCGGACAGTATGTCTTCGTCCGCCGCGCCCTCGGCGACTACGCCGGACTCCTCGTCGGCTGGAGCGACTGGATCTCGACCTGCGGCACGACCGCCGCCGTCTCCATCGTCGTCGGCGAGTACATGCTCGTGCTCTTTCCGCACCTTCGCGGAATCGAACCGGTCGCCCTGGCCGTCATCGCCATCCTCACGCTGATCCAGTGGTTCGGCGTGCGCTGGGGCGGCTGGACGCAGGACGCCACGAGTCTGCTGAAAGCGCTGGCCTTCCTTTTCCTCATCGCCGCCTGTTTCTACCTCGGCGGACGCCATCCGACGGCGCCGTCGATTGTGGCTGAGCGCGAAGGTTCGATGGCCATCGCCTTCATCCTCGCGCTGCAGGCGGTGATCTACACCTACGACGGATGGACGGCCGTCATCTACTTTTCGGAAGAGGTGAAAGACTCCGGCCGCAACATCCCGCGGGCGATGTTCGGCGGCGTGCTGGCGGTGATGGCCATCTACCTGCTCGTCAACATCGCCTTTCTGCGCGTCGTGCCTCTGGGCAGCATCGCAGGACAGAAGATGGCCGCGGGTGTGGTGGCGCAACATCTTTTCGGCGGATATGGCGACGCGATCCTGCGCGTGATCATGATCGTGTCGCTGCTCAGCGCCGTGAACTCGAACGTGCTGATGGCGCCGCGCGTCCTCTTCGCCATGAGCCGCGACCGGCTCTTCTGGAAAGGGGCCGCCGAGGTCAATAAGGGGGGCACGCCGGACATCGCGCTGCTGTTCAGCAGCTTTCTCGCGGCCGTCTTCGTCATCTCCGGCAAGTTCGAGCAGGTGATCGCGATTCTGGCGTTTTTCTTCGTGGCGAACTACACGCTGTCGTTCGCGTCGTTGTTCGCGATGCGGCGGAGCGCGCCGGATGCGCCGCGTCCGTTCCGCGCCATCGGCCATCCATACACGACGATGCTGGCGTTGCTGGCGTCGGTGGCGTTCCTCGTCGGCGCCATCATCAGCGACACGCGCAACTCGCTGTACGCCGTCGGTGTGCTCGTTCTGACGATCCCGTTGTACCTGCTTGTGAAACGGCGCAGGGTCTAATCACTTCCAGATGCCGCCGATCGGATGCGCGGCTCCGTCGCCCGGTGCCACCGGCGTCACATGAAAAATCTCTTCGATCGTCCTAAGCAGGTCGTAGTGGTCGTACGAGACATCCGAGATGACCGTGTGCGGTAGAACTGCTCCGCCCCACAACGCCATATAGACGCGGTTCCCATCGCCGCCGACTGTCTTCAACAGTTTTGCGTCCTCGTCGAACGTCACCACGAACAGCGTGTCGTTCCAGATGCTCGGATCCGCCATAAGCGGTTTGAATTTCGCCGTGAGCCAGTCGTCGGCGAAGCGAACCGGCTGATCGTGCGCGTCGTCATCGAGGTTCGGGATGATGAGCGAAAGCCGCGGCAGATTTCCCGATTTGAAGTCGTCCGCGAAATGCGTGAACGGGACGATGTTCCTGCATGCTTCGTGATCCGCGACGTCCGCGAAGCTGATGAACGGATTGTGCTTGCGTACGTATCGGCCGATCTGTTTCTCCGTGTGGCATCCGCTTTCCGGATACTCCTCGGCGTACGTTTTCCACGTGACGAATTGGCCGATGTGCGGCCGCGTGAGAGTGACATCGCCATCTCCGGTCACTCCTGCCGTGCTGCCCGAGACCATGGCGATGTAGTTCGGCTGCGACGGATGCGTGATCGCGTAGTACTGCCCCAGATATGCACCATCGTTCGCCAGCCAGCCCATGAACGGCTGCGACTTCGCGCTATCGGCGTTTTTATTTTCGAGGATGACGATGACGATGTGTTTGACGTCGACGTGAGCCGGAAATGGCGGCGGCGTTCCGACGTGTGCACGTTGCGTCGTCGTCACGCAACCGGCGAGAACGAGCGCGATGAGCGGGAAGTAGCGTTTCAACATGGCAGCACCTCTACTCTGATAGACGGACCCGCGGTACATTCTCATTTCCGGTCATGACTTACCAATTCGACTCCCGACTCGCATACGCGCGGACGCTTCCCTCGGCGTATTACTTCGATCCGGCCGTTCTCGAAAATGAGAACCGCAACGTCTTCGGGCGGAGCTGGCAACTTGCCGGGCGCGCGGAGCAGGTGCGCGAAGCGGGAGAGTTCTTCACGACGACCATCGCGAATGAGCCGCTGCTGATCGTTCGCGGAAGCGACGGCGAGCTGCGCGCGCTGTCGAACGTCTGCCGCCATCGCGCCGGTCCGGTCGCGAAAGGGGAGGGGAAGCGCCCCGTCCTGCAGTGCGGCTATCACGGCTGGACGTATGCGCTCGATGGACGTCTTCTGCAAACGCCCGAGATGGCCGGCATCGAATGCTTCGATCGCGGCGACGTTTCGCTGCCGCGTTTTCGCGTGGGGATCTGGAACGAGTTGGTATTCGTCAATCTCGATCGCGATGCCGCGCCGCTGTCCGATTTCCTCGGCGACTTGGTCAACCGTCTCGCGCCGCGCAACTACGGCGGCTATCGCCTCGCCGCGCGCAAGGAGTGGTCGCTCGACTGCAACTGGAAGGTCTACGTCGACAATTACCTCGAGGGGTATCACATCCCGATCGTTCACCCAGGTCTGTTCCGCGAGATCGACTATCCAAGCTACCGCACCGAAACGCGGACGAACTATTCGATCCAGCACGCACCGCTCAAACGTCCCGACCGGATCCGCGTCGAGAATCCTGCTGACGACATCGACTACTTCTGGATCTGGCCGAACCTGATGCTGAACGTCTATCCCGACAATTTCTCGACGAACCTGATCGTGCCGCTCGGCGCGACGCGCACGCTGACGCTCTTCGATTGGTACTTTCGCGATCCCGAGGCGCCCGGCGTCCGTAAACGAATCGACGAGACCATCGCCTTCAGCGACGAGATCCAGCTCGAAGACATCGACATCTGCGAAGCGGTCCAGCGCGGGTTGCGTTCGACGACCTACGACAACGGCCGCTACTCGCCGTCGCGCGAGAATGGCGTCCATCATTTTCACGGTTTGTACGCCGAGGCGATGTTGTCATCCTGAGCCGCCGGAGCGTCGGAGGCGAAGCCGCAGAGCGAAGGACGGTCGAAGGACCCCCCAAGTGCTTGCCTCGCGAAAACCGCCGCCCAACCCGGTTGGCAGGGAAGGGGTCCTTTCGACCGTCCTGCGGCGTTCCGCGCTTCGCGCTCCGGCGCCTTCGGCGGCTCAGGATGACAGTACAATTCGCAGCTCGGAGGCCGCAACAATGTCTGTGATCGCACCCGCGATCGACGCAAATCCCCTTCGTGAAGGTCTGGAGCAGGAGCGCGTTCCGGACGCGTCGTGCCTGGTCATCTTCGGCGCGTCTGGCGATCTCACGCAGCGCAAACTCATCCCCGCGCTCTACTCGCTCGCGCACGACGGCCTTCTGCCGGCCGGCCAGACCATCATCGGCTACGCCCGTCCTGATTACACCGACGACGCCTTCCGCATGGCCATGCGCGAAGCGTGCGACAAATTCGCGCGCATACGCCCTGTCGATGAAGCGATCTGGGACAACTTCGCCAGGGGACTCTTCTACGTGCGCGGCGAGTTCGCGGAGCCCGACGGAATCCTCCGTCTGAACGCGAAGCTGAAGGAGTGCGATCAGACCCGCGGCACAGGCGGACGCCGAATTTATTACCTCGCCGTCCCGCCCAATTTCTTCGAGATCATCGCCGAACTTCTCGGCCGCGAAAAGATGGTGACCGACCCGGAGCACGGCGGACCGTTCACGCGCGTCATCATCGAGAAGCCGTTCGGCCACGATCTCGCCTCGGCGAAGGAGTTGAATAAAGTCGCCGTCTCGACCTTCCGCGAACGCCAGGTCTTCCGCATCGATCACTACCTCGGCAAGGAAACCGTCCAGAACCTGCTGGTGCTTCGCTTCGCCAACGGCATCTTCGAGCCGTTCTGGAATCGTCAATACATTGACCATGTCCAGGTCACCGTCGCGGAGTCCATCGGCGTCGAGAAGCGCGGGCCGTACTTCGAAACCGCCGGCATCTCCCGCGACATCATCCAGAACCACATGCTGCAGCTCGTGTCGCTCATCGGCATGGAGCCGCCGGTCGCGTTCGAAGCCGACGCCGTGCGCGACGAGAAGGTGAAGGTGCTGCGCGCGCTGCGCGAGTTCCCGCGCGGACACGAAACCGACGACGCCGTCCGCGGCCAATACACCGACGGCTCCGTCCTCGGCGAGACGGCGATCGCCTACCGCAAAGAGGTCAACGTCGATCCGAATTCGAAGGTCGACACCTACGCCGCTCTGAAGATTTTCATCGACAACTGGCGGTGGGCCGACGTGCCGTTCTACATCCGCGCCGGCAAGCGGCTGCCGAAGCGCGTGACCGACATCTCCATCCATTTCCGGCCGGCTCCCTACCCCTTGTTCAACAAGCTGACGAACGTGACGATGCAGCCGAACGTGCTCGCGATTCGCATCCAGCCGGACGAAGGCATCTCGCTGAAGTTCGATTCGAAAGTGCCCGGCCCGACGGTGCGCACCGCGCCGGTGACGATGGAGTTCCGCTACGCGACGTCGTTCGGCGCGGAGCCGCCCGAGGCGTACGAACGGCTGCTGCTGGAAACGATGCTCGGCGATTCCACGCTCTTCGCGCGCCGCGACGAAGTGGAGACTGCGTGGGCGTGGCTCGATCCGCTGCTCAACGCCTGGGCCGCCGATCCGCTCGGACCGGAGCTGTACGCGGCCGGAACCTGGGGTCCCGAAGCAGCCGACCGGCTCATCGAGCGCGACGGCCGCAAGTGGAGAAGGCCGTGACCCTGGGAGCGCGGGCGTCCCGCCCGCTCTTGCCAGCGCGCGAATCTTTCAAAGAAGGCAGCGGGCGAGACGCCCGCGTTCCCAGCGCATGACGAACATCGCCAACGCCGACGTTCGTGTCGACGTCAACGACATCGAGAAGAGTCTGTCCGAGCTTTGGCGCGGGCAGAAGGATGGCGAGGATGCCGTCACCCGCGCCGCGCTCTGGAACGTCGTCGCGCATACGTCGACGAGCGAGTTGCACGCGACGGCCAGCGAAACGCTCGGCCGCGCCAGCGCGTCTGTTCCGCAGCGGACCATCGTTGTTCGCTCGAATCCGGCGGCCGAGGCCGAGCTGTCGTCGTGGATCAGCGCGAACTGCCACATGATCGGCGACGGCAAACAGGTCTGCTCCGAGGAGATCAACCTCGTCGCGGGCGGCGATCGCATCCATCGGGTGCCGCCAGTCGTGAATGCGCTACTGATCCCCGACATGCCGGTTGCGTTCTGGTGGCTCGGCGATCTGCCCAACGAGCACGAGGACTACGTCGAACTACTGCTGGAGTCGGCGGACAAGCTCATCGTCGATTCCGTTCATTTCGATTCGCCCGCTGATCTCGCGCTGGTCGCGCGCATCGCCGAACAGACCTCGACGTCGCCAGCCGATTTGAACTGGGGCCGGCTCGAGGAATGGCGCGCCGCGACTGCATCGATTTTCGATCCGCCGGACATGCGCAGCCGCCTGGCCACGATTCGCCGCGTACGTGTCATCGCCGGCAGCTCGAATCACGAGTTCTTCGGCGAGTCGATCGAGTCGCTGCTCTACGCGTCGTGGCTCAGCGCGCAGGTTGGACACAATGTCGAGTCGAGCGGCGCCGTGGAAGGAGCGGCGGGGACGATCGACTACGCATTCGAACGGCGGCATCAGGCCAGCGACGTCGGCGCGATCTCGCTCGTCGAGATTTCGTTCGAAGACGGCACCGTTGCCAGCATCGCCCGCGACCGCGAACGGGGCGTGCTCGTCGCGAACGTCGACGGAAGCGTGACGGTGCAATCGGTCACGCGCACGCTGAACCAGCGGCTCGACGAACTGATCGTGCGCCAGCTCAAACGCTCGGAAGGCGATCGCGTGTTGCGGCGGGTTTTACCGATCGCGCTGAAGCTCGCGAAGCGGGTGGGGTAGTGGAGTAGTCCATGAATCTCCGAATCTTCGACTCCACGAACGACCTCCTCGCTGCCGCCGCGCGAACGCTCATACAGCGTGTCGAGGCGGGCGCGCGGACGATCGCACTCTCCGGCGGCTCGACGCCGAAGCCGCTGTACGCGATGCTTGGATCATCGCCGTTGCGCGAGCAGTTGGCGGAGTTTGCGATCACGTGGGTCGTCGTTGATGAGCGTTACGTCCCGATCGATGATCCCGACTCGAACGCGGGGATGATGCAGAAGACGCTGTTTTCGAACGGCATCTCGCCGAATCATCGCTTTCTTCGTTTTCGCGCGGAGTTGGACGATCCCGCCGCGACCGCCCGCGCGTTCGAAGATGAGTGGCGCACCCTCGGCATCACGCAACTCGATGTCGTCCTCCTCGGCATGGGCGACGACGGCCACACGGCTTCGCTGTTTCCAGGTACGCCGGTCCTCGACGTCGAAGACCGCATCGCGTCTGAGGTGTTCGTGCCGCGGCTCGATATTTGGCGCGTGACGATCACGAAACCGGTCATCCGCGCCGCGGCGCTGCGATTGGTCCTGGCCACGGGCGCGAAAAAGAAACCGATCCTCGAAGGCGTTCGCGACGGCGCCGATTTCCCGATCGCGCAAGCGACGAACGGCGTGGAGACGTGGTGGCTTATCGATCGGGAGGCAGCGCCGGGGTAACACACGATGTTAGCGACGGAGCGCTGCATGCCGTCGCCGTAGGCGGCGTAAGAACCGTAGCCCACGGCTTCGAGCCGTGGGTGCGCGAACGGGCCGTAGTTTCGCAAATCAGAGCGACGCTGCTGTCCCGCGGCTAAAAACCGTGGGCTGCGGTTCTTAGGCCCGCTTCGCCGACGGATTCCGCTGCTTGCTGCGTCGCGTCGCCGTCGCGGCGTCAGGACCTAGCGTCCGATCGACGGCACGTCGCCGGTTCCGCGCTGAAAGTGCTCGCTGATCTGCGACAGCGTGATCCCTAATTTCGTGACGCGCACGTGATTCATCACGGTGCCGTCAGCTTGCAGGTACATCCAGTGATGCATCCGGACGTTCATCAGAGGATTGCCCGGCCGCAGCTCCAGCGTGTACTCCCAGAAGAACGCGTTGCCATACGCCTCGCCGAGGCCGATACCGGCGACGTCGTTCGCCGTGGCCTCGAAACGATGATCGCCGGTGCGGCGCACCTGCCAGACGCGCTGCTGTGTGCGGCCGTCTTCGTAGAAGAAGTGCTGCGTCAGCGTAAGCGTATCGCCGGTGAGGCGGCCCTCCACTTCGGTGCGGAAGCGGCTTTGCGGACTGCCCTTTCGATTTTCGATGACGCCCCAGGAATGGACCGGCCCTTCGAAAAACATCATCGGATCGAACTTCGGAGTGGTGCCATCGAACTTCTGCGGTGTCATCGAGGCGCAGCCGGAAGCGAAGACGGAAATGGCGGCGGCAAGGAGGAGGAGTGGACGGATCATGACCGCCGCACTGCGAAGGTCGCGCCGACGGGCAAGCCTCATCGACGTCCGTATTCGAACGAATCCACATCGTGATCGCTCACACACGATTGAGACACCTCTTTGCGAAAACTGACTTTTTTGCCACACTTCTACCGGCCATTTCCGTGATATTGTCCGCGAAGGCGATTTGCTGGCGGTGTCAAACCCGAACGCTGCAGCCCATGAAAAGAGGTTTCCCATGAAACGAATCTACCTCCGCTTGATGACCGTCATCGGGCTTGCGCAGTTTCTTCTTCTCATCCCCACGGCATCCGCGCAGATTTCCCTCGGCACCGCGCAGAACTTCGGCGTCCTGGCCGGATCGACCGCGACCAACACCGGCGCGACGACGGTCAACGGCAACGTCGGCGTCAGTCCCGGGAGCGCGGTCACCGGTTTTCCGCCCGGCGTCATCGTCGGAGGCGCGATCCACAGCAACGACGCCGTGGCCATGCAGGCGCAGAGCGACCTCACCACTGCCTACAACAACATCGCCACCACGCCGTGCAACGTCGATCTCACCGGACAGAATCTGGGAGGCCTGACGCTGACGCCCGGGGTCTACTGCTTCACGACGTCGGCCCAACTCACCGGCGCCTTGACGCTCGACGCCCTCGGCAACGCGAACGCGCTCTTCCTGTTCAAAATCGGGAGCACCTTGACGACGGCCAGTGCTTCGTCCGTCACCGTGATCAACAACGGCGGCAGCAGTTGCAACAAGGTGTTCTGGCAGGTCGGCAGCTCGGCGACGTTCGGAACCGGCTCGTCGTTCGTCGGTGACGTCCTCGCGCTTTCCAGCATCACGTTCACGACCGGGGCGAGCTCGAACGGCAGAGCGCTTGCGCGCAACGGCGCGGTCACGCTCGATGGAAACAACGTCAATACCTGCGGTGTGTCGGTCTGCCCGATCATCACCGTGAATCCGGCGACCCTGCCGAACGGCGCGGTCGGCGCCGCGTACAACCAGACCGTCTCCGCATCGGGCGGAACGTCTCCGTATGTGTTTTCAATCTCCAGCGGCGCGCTACCGCCCGGTCTGATCCTCAATGGGGCCACCGGCGCAATCACCGGAACGCCGACCACCGCCGGAACCTCGACGTTCACGATCACCGCGACGGATGCGAATGGCTGCTTCGGCAGCCGTCTTTACGACCTGACCATTGCCAGCCCGGGCTGCCCCGTCATCATTTTGAGTCCGACCACCCTGCCGCCCGGCACGCCGCTCTTCCCGTACTCGCAGCAGATCACCGCGTCGGGCGGCACGCCTCCCTATACGTTCGTTATCGCGGCCGGCGCACTGCCGGCCGGCCTTGTCCTCAGTCCCTCGGGACTCATCAGCGGAGCGCCGCAGCAGCCGGGCCTCTTCAACGTCACCATCCGGGCCACGGATTTGAACGGCTGTCAGGGGAGTCGCTCGTATTCTCTCGTTATCCTTCCGGCCGTTGCACCGTCCGGCGGACCGACCTTGAATTTCGCCGGTCTGATGATCCTTACGGTTCTTCTCGCCGCGGCGGGATTGTTCGTCATGAATAAGTTCTCGATCTGACACGTGAGTGCTCGTAAGACGGTATCAAGGCCACTGCGGCCCCGCATCGTGTTTGTGGCGAAATTCTGCGGCGGCATGCTCGGCCTCTATGCCGTTATCGCGCTGAATCAGGTAAATGATCGCGTAGTGGTACCGTTCACAGAAGTCGTTACGCGCGGCGCGGCGGGATTATTGAGTATTTTCGAGAGCGGAGTATGGGCTGCCGGAACGGTAATGAGGTCTTCGCAGTTCGCGCTGGATGTTCGGAACGGCTGTAATGGCGTGGAAGCCGTAATCCTGCTTGCCGCAGCGATCTTCGCATTTCCGGCGACGCTGCGCTCGCGACTGATCGGCGTGTCCGCCGCGAGTGTAGCGATCCAGCTTCTGAATCTGGTCCGTCTCAGCTCGCTGTTCTGGCTGGGCGAGCACTATCGCCGCATCTTTGATTTCTTTCATGTCGCCGTCTGGCAATCGCTCGTAATCCTCGCCGCAATTTCGATTTTCATTCTCTGGAGCTGGAAGTTTGCCGAAAAACCTCTGGCCGAGTCTCGCTAAAGGCGCCGCCGGATTTCTTGCCGGCTTCGCCTTGTGGTGGGCATTGTCGTCTCCCTATGCCCGTCTGCTGGCATCTGTTAGCGAGACGCTGATGCGTCTCGCGGAACGTCCGCCGGTAACGAGACTCGCCGCCGACGGAGCGGAATTGGTAATCGACCGCGACGATTTTCCGCGCGCGTCGCCCCGGCCCGGCCTGCTGCTGATGGACCTCACTGCGAACATCATCGTGCTGACGACGCTTTTCGCCGTCGCGCGGCATCCATTGAGCGATCGCAATATTGCAGGACTGTTGCTTGGCAGCCTGAGCCTCGCCGTCGTGCATGTCATCGCCGTCATCGTCAACGTTCAGTCGATTTATGCATTGAGACTCGGCGCCTGGAGCGAACGTAATTACGGGCCGGTGGCGAGGAATCTATGGGGCGCCGGCGCGCACTTTTACAGCGTCATCGGCGTATTTGGATCTGCATTTGCGCTCTGGTGGCTTTTTCGACCATCGTCTGTCGAGAATGCGGCGCGGGCAAGATGACGTTGGCAGAGAAGCCGCGTATAAGTGTTCAGTGCTGTGGAAACTTCCCCGGCCCTTCAGTCCTTCTGAACTAAGTCAGAACCTCTGGACTCACCTCTCTTAGTTTCCCTTAGATGCCGGCAACGGGAGGATTTCATGAGCAGACAAGCCGTACGAACGACCGCGGGAAAGGTTCTGCGCAGCGATGACCTGATCGCCGACGAAAAGGAAGTCGCCGCCGGATTCCTGAAAGCCAATCCAGCATTCGGAAACCCGCACGTGGTCCGATGCGACTGGTGCCGCGAAACGCGCACGCTCTTTCGGGACGAGAACGAAGGCCCGTTCAAACTGACGACGCACGGCTGGCTGTGTGAGCCATGCAACGTGCGCGCGTCGAGCCAGGAAGTGAAGTTCTGACTAGCAGGCCAGTCGATTAGTTCGTCGATTCGTAGATTGTTTTGATTCGCGGGTTTCTTGATCCATTGCGGATCGACGGTACCCGGATCGACGAATCCACTCATCGACGAATCCGCTAATTCTGCGTCTCGTAACTCCGCGGCAGGATCACGCGAATGGTCGTGCCCTGACCGGGTTTGGTCGCCAGTTCGAGGCCCGCGTCAAGCAGTTCGCACAGACGTTTGACGATCGACAGGCCGACGCCCTCGCCGGGCTGCTGGCTTTGTGGGAGGGCTTCCGATGCCGAGGGAAGCGTGGTGGCCGCGGGGATGTCGCGGCGCCGATCGGTGCTTGCATTGCGCGCGTCGTCGGCTGCTTCCGTGGCGCTGTGGAGCTCCTGCGCGAGCGGCGCGGAGCGGTTTTCATCGATGCCCGGTCCGGTATCCTGAACCGAGAAGGTCCAGCGGTCGGTGTCGCGGCCGTTGTCGAGTCCCCAGGTCACGGTCACGCCGCCGCGCTGGGTGTACTTCACCGCGTTGAGAAGAAGGTTCTGAACGATGCGCAGGACTTTCGTCCGGTCGCCCTGGACCGGCATCGATTCGGGGCCCGCCATCTTCAGATAGAGGCCGCGCTCCGAGGCGGCGGTTTGCGAAGCGATGCAGAAGTCGCGCAGCAGTGCGGCGGCGTCGAACGTTGTGAGCTCGCGCTGTTCATGGCCTGCTTCGAGGCGGGCAAGGCTGAGGCGGTCGTTCAGCATGTCGTGCAGTGAAGTGAAGCTCTTGCTGAGCATGTCGGCTGCTTCGCCGCGAAGCGCGGGTGGCGCATCGCTGGCGTGCAGCAGCGTGGCCGCGCACGTGACGACGGGGACGCGGCCGCGCAAGGTCGGAGGGGCACA
>ERZ1739052.17-NODE-17-length-28800-cov-11.868812_pt1 | contig 28800 bp, 27 predicted proteins | sample MGYA00581761_ERZ1739052 | MGnify/ENA primary metagenome ERZ1739052 (study PRJEB42929, sample SAMN08275524) | rhizosphere metagenome | isolation source: Rhizospheric soil replicate 1 | host: Colobanthus quitensis and Deschampsia antarctica | place: Antarctica...
GCGCGCGCGATACCACGTCGCCACGAGCCCGGGCGCGAGTCCGATCAGGAAGTTCTGCGGACGGATTCCAGCCGCAAGCGCAAGCAACGCGGCGCCGATCAGATACGCGTTCGCGTCTCGGCATCCTCGAAAGAGAAAACCGACGGCGAAGACGACCAGCACGAGCGACGGGATGTCGCTGAACGCGCCGCCGCCGTAGAACCAGACGTTCGGAAAGAATGCGCAGAGGGCGGCGGCGATCGTAGCGGTGACGAACGGCACGCGCAGTTCGCGCGCGAGAAAAAAGATCGCTGGAAAGACGAGCATCGCCGCGATGAGATTGACGGCCTGCAGCGCACGGAAGTCGCTCGGGATCACCGTCCTGACGATGCGGCCGAGGGCGATGTAGACAGGAAAGCCGGGCGGATGCGGGTGGTGCGCGGTGACGTCGTACGAGCGCATGCCGAGGCAGAAGAGCGCTTCGTCCCAATCCCAGAGCGTTTTCGCCATCGCCAGAAAACGCGTGGCCGCGCAGACCAGCGCGACGATGCCGAACGTCAGGCGCTGGCGCGGCGTGAGCGTGGGTGGTGGTTGGGTAAGGTCCATCGCCGAAGCGGGCGAAGGATGTCACAAAGATTTGGAGCTATCGATAGAACTTCCCGTCACGTTCCGCGAGTTTGCGCAGCGCGGCCGTGGCCAGGAAGCGTTTGCCGTGCTTCTGGAACAGGTCGTCGAGCCGCGCCAGGATATACGGCAGTCCGAGTTTGTCGGCGTAGCGGAGCAGCCCGCCGCGGAAGGGCGGGAAGCCGGTGCCCATGATCATGGCCAGGTCGAGCTCCGCGGGCGAGACCACGATTTTCTCATCGAGGATCATGGCTGCTTCGTTCACCATCGCGAAGATCATCCGCTCGACGACGGCGGTCGCGTCGGCGGGATGCGTCGAACGGATGTTCAGGAGTTTGTAGACCGAGGGATCGGGACCCTGGCGCTTGCCGGCCTCGTAAATGTAAAGACCTTTCCCGTTCTTCTTGCCGTAGCGGCCGTCGGTGTAGAGCGTGTCGACGACGTGCGACGGTTCCATGCGGTCGCCGAATGCGCCGCCGAGGATCCTGGCGACTTTCGCGGCGACGTCGATGCCGACTTCGTCGAGCAGCGCCATCGGTCCCATCGGCATCCCGAAGTCGACCATCGCGTTGTCGAGCGACTCGATCGAATTACCTTCTTCGAGCAGAAAGCCCGACTCGTTCATGTACGGCCCGAGGATGCGGTTGACGACGAAGCCTGGGCCGTCGTTGCAGTAGACGACAGTCTTGCCGAGCTTGCGCGCGAAGTTGGCGACGGTGACCATCGCAATGTCGGAGGTCTTCGCGCCGCGGATGACTTCGACGAGCGGCATGCGGTCGACCGGATTGAAGAAGTGCATCCCGGCAACGTTCTCGGGATGTTTGGCCTGCGCGGCGATCTCGGTGATGGGAATGGTGGAGGTGTTGGTGGCGAAGATGGCGTTCGGTCTGGCGATCGCTTCGAATTCGCTGAGCACCTGGCGTTTGACGTCAACATTTTCGACGACAGCTTCGACGACCAGCTCGCAGCGCTCGAATCCGCTCCAGTCGGTGGCGGAGGTGATGCGGGCCAGTTTGCGCTGCATGTCGCCGCGGGTCATGCGGCGGCGTTCGACTTTTTTCTTCCAGATTTTTGCGGCCGCTTTCATGCCGCCGCCGATCGCTTTCCAGTTGATATCGCGCATGCGCACCGAGGCTTCGGTCTTGTCTGCGATGAGTTGGGCGATTCCCCCGCCCATGATGCCGGCGCCGAGGACGCCCGCGTCGCGGACGTCGATCGGCGTGGCGGCGATGCGCTCTTTTTTCGACTCCTCCATCATGAAAAAAAGGCGGATGAGGTTCTGCGCGACTTCGCCCTGCGGTCCGACGATGAGCGGAACGACCGCTTCGACTTCGCGAGCGAGGCCGCGCTCCACGCCGGCGGACATGCCGTACTCCATGACGTCGATGGCGGTCAGCGGCGCGGGATAGTGGCCGTGGGTCTGCGCCATGACCGCTTTGCGCGCCTTGCTGAAGATGACGCGGCGCGCGAGTGGGTTGCCTTCGACGTAGAACTTCGTGCGGCTGCTGCCGCGACGCTTGGGCTTCGTCGAGAAGTCTTTGGCGATATCGAGCAGGATCGCGGCGGGGACGACTTCGTCGACGAGCCCCATTCGTTTCGCTCTCTTCCCGTCGAGCGTCTTGCCGTTGAGGATGATGTCGAGCGCGGCGGGAAGTCCGATCAGACGCGGCAGCTTCGTGGTGCCGCCCCAGGCGGGGAAGATGCCGAGCTTCGTCTCCGGCAATCCGATCTGCGCTTTGGGGCTGTCGGACATGACGCGGTAGTCGCAGGTGATGGCCAGCTCGCAGCCGCCACCGAGGGCGGCGCCGTTGATGGCGGCCACGGTGACCTGCGGCAGCCTGGAAAAGCGGTGAATGGTCTGCTGGCCGAAACGCGTGTACTCGGCGGCCTGCTCCGCCGACGTCGCTTTCGAGAATTCGGTGACGTCGGCGCCGGCGATGAAGATCGACGGTTTGCCCGAGGCGATGATGACGCGCTTGATGTCGCGATCGTTTTCGATCTCGTCGACCACGCCCCCAAACTCGGACATCGCGGCGGTCGAGAACTTGTTGACCTTCTCGCCGGGAAGATCGAACCAGACGATCGCCAGGTCGCCGTCGCGCTCGATGCGAAACGCGGATGCGGTTCGCGCGGGTGCTTCAACCAGGGTGGTCATGTTTTCAGGCCCGTTTTCCGTCGCGCTCATCGGCGTCTTCGTCGATGTACATGAGGTCGATGATGTTTTTGTACTTTTTGTCGATCATCTTCCGCTTCACCTTGAGCGAGGGCGTGATCTCGTCCTCATCGATGCTGAAATCGCGCGGCAGGAGGGCGAAGCGGCGGATTTTTTCCTGGCGGTCGAGGTTCGTGTTGAAGCGATCGATTTCCGTTTGGTAAATCTGCCGGACTTTCTCGTTGCCGACCAATTCGTCGCGATTTGCAACCTGCACGCCGAGGGCCGAGGCATCGCGCTCGAGCTTGTCGAAGTTGGGGACGAGCAGCGCAACCAGGTACTTGCGGCGGTCGCCGATGAGCACCGGCGTGCCGATGTACGGCGAGCTTTTCAGCAGCGCTTCGAGCGGCTGCGGGGCGATGTTCTTGCCGTAGGCGTTGATGATGATGTCTTTCTTGCGGTCGGTGATCTTGAGGAAGCCGTCGGAGTCGATCTCGCCGATGTCGCCGGTGTGGAACCAGCCGTCGTCGTCGATGGCCTGCTTCGTTGCGTCGTCGTTGTTCCAATACCCCTTCATGATGTGCGGACCGCGACTCAAAATCTCCCCATCCTCGGCGATCCTCGCTTCGACGCCGGGGATGATGCGGCCGACGGTGCCGACGCGGCGCCACTCAGGCGTGTTGACGGCGATGACCGGCGAGGTCTCCGTCAGGCCGTAGCCTTCGTAGATGTCGAGCCCCGCGCCGATAAAGAACGCGGCCAGTTCGGCGGACAGCGGCGCGCCGCCGGACAGGACCATCTTCACGCGCCCGCCGAGCCGCGCCAGGATTTTGCCGAAGACGAGCTTGTCGGCGACTGCGGACTTGATCGCGAGGCCGAACGGCATCGACTTGTGCGAGACGCGATACGGCAGCCGTTGTTCGGCGATGCCGAGCGCCCATTTGAAGATCTTCTGCTTCGACGCCGGCTGCACGGCCACGCTGTCGAGAATCGTGGTCCGCATCTTCTCGAAGAGGCGCGGCACGGCGGCGAAAAGATCGGGCCTGATCTCGCGCAGGTTGTCGCCAACTTTGACGACGCTCTCGGCGTACGCGATCGTGCAGCCGCGATAGAAGTACGTGTAGTCGCCCATCCGCTCGAGGATGTGCGAAAGCGGCAGAATGGAGAGGCCGACCATCCCCTTCCCGATCGGCAGGACCTTCGCAGTCGCCAGAACGTTGCTGGTGATGTTGCCGTGCGTGAGCATGGCGCCCTTCGGATTGCCGGTCGTGCCGGAGGTGTAGACGAGCGTGGCCAGATCGTCGGGCTTCGGTTTGTTGCGCGTTTCATCGAACCATGTGCGCGCTGCCGCGTCGTCGGCTTTGCGTCCGCTCTCGACGACATCCGCGAAACTCAGGATGCCGGCGGGCAGTCTCGGCGGCGGATCGCAGACGATGACGTTATGGATGTGCGGGCAGTGATCGCGAATCCCGGCAACCTTCTTCATCTGCTCTTCGTTCGAACAGATGACGGCCACGGAACCTGAATCATTCAAGATGTACTCGATCTGCCAGCCGAGGAGCGTGGGGTAGACGGGAACGGTGACGGCGGCGCTGGCGAGGATGGCGAAATCGGCCATGGCCCACTCCGGCCGGTTCTCGGACAGGATGGCCACGCGGTCGCCGGCTTTGAGTCCGAGGAGTCGCAGGCCGGTGGCGAAGTAGCGGACGGTGTCGCGGAACTCGTCGACGCTGGTGTCGACCCACTTGCCGTCACGTTTGTACTTCAGCGCCGCCGGACGATCCAGCGAGCAGGTGACGGTGTAGATGTCATTGAGAGTCTTGATCTCCATCCGCGCAGCCCCCTGTGTTGTGGGAGTAAGCGCGGATCATAGCGTATGGGAGATGGCTGCCTGTCTTGCGCAGCATGGATTCAGCCACACCGTTGTCCGGAGCTCCGCGGCGGTGTGCAGCGTCTCAAAATCACGCATGTTCTTCGTCGATCCCGCTATGATGCCGTCCCTACACAGAGTAATCAGTCTGAGCGCTGACCAATGAACGACAGCGACTTTTTTCTTCAGGTCAAGCAGACCCTGGTAAGCCGCGGCATCGTGAAAGAAGAAGCGATCCGTGCCATCGATGCACTGATGTCGGAAAAGGGACTGGAGTTCGAGCATGCCCTTGACCAGGCCGCGGGCATCGATGCGAAGCACTACCGTGATGTTCTGGAAGACGTCTCCGGATGCTCGGCACTCGACCCCTCACAGATCGCGATTGACCGCGAGTTCATCGAAGCGATCCTCGATGTGCTCCCTCTCGAATGCATCGTCGGCCTTCGCGTCTTTCCGATCTCCCTCGGCTCGAACGAACTGACGCTCGCGCTGCAGAACCCCACCAACACGGAGTTGATCGAAGCGCTGGAGGCGCTGACATCGCTGCGTATCCGGCCGGTAGTGACGACGTCTCGGGGCTTGCAGACGGCAGTCGAGCAGAACTTCCGCGAGCGCGTTCGCAACACCGTTCGTGCAGTGCGCGGCCTGACGCCGGAGCAGGTGCTCGCCTCCGTGTTTCGGCAGAGGCAGACCGCGGATCCGGCTTCCGCGTATGAGCGATTCCTGACTGTGGTGAACCGCGAGTTCAATCCCGAAGGAAGCGAGGACGACCTCCGCCAGTTTTTGGGGAGCCCAACCGTCGTTTCGTGCGTTCAGCAGATGCTTACCGATATTGTCCTGAGGAGCGGCAGCGACATTCACATCGAGCCAGGTTCGCGGCACTGCCGGCTGCGCACACGCGTAAATGGCGTGATGGAGACCGTCCGCAAAATACCGAAGAAGGCAGGAGAGGCCGTTCAGATGCGCGCGCGGCTTATGGCGGGCCTGCCACTCCGCGACACCGGATCACCCCTGGACGGACAGATCAACTACTCGCCAGTGTACGGGCGGAACATCGAGTTCCGGGTCTCAGTTCTTCCCACCATCAACGGACCGAAGACGGTGCTGCGCGTGCTCGAGAAGAGCAACCAGAGCGTGGCCCTGGACCGCATCGGTCTATCGGCGGAAGACCTGAAACGTGTGCAGCGAAACATCGTGGCGCCGAACGGGCTGATTCTGATCACTGGACCGACGGGATCGGGAAAAACGTCGACGCTGTACTCGATACTCAACATTCTGAATAACGACGAGAACTGCATCGTCACGGCCGAGGAGCCGGTTGAGTCGGAGCTGGAGGGCGTCGTACAGGTCTCGTGCAATCAGGATTGCACGTTTCCGATGGCGCTTCGCTCGTTCCTGCGGCAGGATCCCGATGTCATCATGGTCGGCGAGATTCGCGATCCTGAAAGCGCCGACATTGCCCTGCGCGCCGCCCTGACAGGGCATCTCGTCCTGTCGACTCTGCACACCAACGATGCGCCGACGGCCATCTATCGATTGCTCGATCTCGGCGTCGACCCGTTCGTCGTCGCGTCATCTCTGCGGCTCATCATGGCGCAACGACTCCTGCGTGTTCTTTGCGACGCGTGCAAGACCGAAGTAACGCGCGACAAACTGCAGGAGGCGTCCGTCCACGGCGGCCTCGGCACGCTCCCCGAGACGATTTATGCGAAAAACGGATGCCCGAAATGTAACGGTACGGGCTTTAGCGGGCGAACCGGGATCTACGAGATCCTGGAACAGAGCGACGCACTTACGGAAGCGGTGAACAGCCGCGCCACCTTAACGAAGATTCGCGACATCGCCGCCAGGAGTGGGATGCGCACGCTGCGTGAGAGTGCGCTCGAACTGTGTGCGCGCGGCCGGACGACGGTCGAGGAGGTCATCCGCGTCACCTCGGAATGAGCCATGAAGATCTCCATCCTGCGCAATGACATCATCCTCCGTGTAGTCGACATCAAGGGCAAAGCCGCTCGTATCGGGAACGCGCCTGAATGCGAAATTTTTGTCGATGACCGATATCTGTCCTCCCATGTGGGCGACCTCGTATTGAAAGACGGCACCTGGCGAATCGTCGACGCCGGCGAACTGAACGGAATTCGCTCGACGCACGGGCCGGTGGACGATGAGCCCATCGTCGACGGCGCGACCTACTCCGTAGGCGGCTACGACATCATCCCCCACCTTGATGCGGCCAACCCTTTGCAGACTGCGCAACGAGCGGACGTCGTGCCTGAAACCATCATCGGATCACGGAAGGACTTCGACGTATCGAGCCATCGGCTGGCCGGCCGGGCGGACGAAATCGAGGGACGCGGCCAGGTTTCCCGATCGGGTGGAGAGTATGCGAGCGGCTTCCAGTCTGTTCCAACGACTGAGGCTCCTGCCGTCCAGGCCCCTCGCTCACGGCGGCTGCTGGTGGTGCTGTGCGTGGCGGGAGCGGCCCTGCTGATGCTGCTCATCGTTGCGCTCATGCGGGACGAACCGAACGCTGTACCCGCGTCGACCTCCACACGCCAGGCAGCAGTCCCATCGCAGAAACCACCTGACGCGGGTGAAGAAACGCTCGCGGGAGAACGTGCGCTCGCCGCGCTGGACTACGAGAAAGGACTGAAGCATTGGGAATCCGCGCTCGCGCTGACGCACGATCCCAAACTGCAGCGCCGCTACGCCGTCGTGGCAATCGAGGTAGGTCGCGCGCTAATCGCCCGTGGCCAATCGTCGCAGGGTCTGGAGTACCTGCAGAAAGCGGTCGCTCTCGGACCGTCGGGGGACGAGTCGGTGATCGCGGTCAAGCGAGAGATCGAGGAGCGTCCATCTATTCCGTAGCGATCCTGCCAGCCGCCAGGGGAAGCCAGAAGGCCGTTCCGCCGTCCGAGACCCGCACCCACGATCCGACAGCGTAGTCGAAGCGTGCTTTCAGCCCCGTAGACACGCTGCGAACCTGCTTGTACGAGAGTCCCGGACCGTCGAAGGCAAGCGTCTTGTCCTGGGTCACAAACCAACGATCCGCGGCGGCTGCAGGCGCTCGCTCGCTTCCCACAAAGCGTACCCGAGGACCGAGTTTCTTCAACGATCCGGTGACCACTTCCATCTCCGCCGAGTCAAAGGCGACCGAATTGACGCGCAGACGGCCTATGACGCGGCCGCCAGCGTCAACCGCCTCCATGACGTCGCCCACCTCTACACCGGCGTTGCGTCCTGCTCCCACGATGACGACGTCCGCGTGCTGGGCGGTAATCGGCGCATTCCACTCGACCTTCAGCAGCGACGGCAAAAGGGCCTCGAGGGAGTCGGCCACGACCTTTCGAGAGACGTCGCCGAGCGCTGTATCGCTGAAGATGACCTGATTGAAGGAAACACCGGAAACCGAGAAACTGCTCTGACGGGTCGACGCCCGCGCCGAAGGATGCGTCTCCGTCACCAGGCGCCCGGTGGTATCGAATAACTCCACCTTCAGCGACATCGATGCGGCATACGAAGCGGCGCGCGCCGTGTCGACAGGATTGTTGGGCAGGTTCTTCCCGAAAATCCGGCCGATGCTGGAGACTGCATTGGCGGCTTTCTTCGGATCGGTCACGTGCGACTCAGAGTGGAAATCGATCACTGCAATCGCGACGGCCAGCGGCGCGCGCGGATCGTTCACGAACTTGCCCGTCGACTCCAGTGCGCCTCCCAGGGTCACGGCGAGCTCACGGACCATGCTCGAAGGCATGCCGGGAAGAGGAATCGGAGAAGGAACAGAGGTGACAGAAAGCCTACGCTTGAGCACTTTGCCGGGATAGGCCGGAAGATTCGCGGCCGATTCGACCGTCTCAGAGGCTCGCTTCTCTACGTGAACCGGAGAGGGCGGAACCAATACGGCGGCCGGTTGCCGGGAGGGTTGCGCGGCCGCCACTTCGGCAGAACGAATCGTGCGCTGCCCTCCCATATCGGCGACCGGCACCGGGGCACTGACCGACACCGGCGCAGGCGCAGCAGGCAGCGGGGCCGGTGCGGTGACAGGCGTCTCTGCGACGGTGGGAGGCGCGGGCTGTGGCGCGGACTGCGGAACGGGCTGTGGGACGGGCTGTGGGACGGAAACGTACCGGTAACGGATCTCCGGCTTTCGTGAATTTGCCGCATCGAGCTTCTCATTGGTGCTCTGGAGCTCTGTCGTTAGATTCTGCTCAATCTGCTGGTATTTCTGCTCTCGCTCGCGAGCGGCGTCGAGCTCGAGTTTTAACTGTGCAAGCTCTTCCGGCGAGGCGTTCCCTGCCGCTTCTGCCTTCTGTACTTTCTGTTCTGTCGCGACAACCTCGGCAGTGCGCTCCGCGTGATCCGCCTTCGCCTGTTCGACTTTCCGCTGGACCTCTGCCACTGCGGCATGCCGGCGGATGTTCCGCTGGCGAATGGCGAACGCGCCGAGAAACGCCACGAGCACAAGGGCAACGAGAACGCCGATCACGACGAACAGGGCGCGCGACGGACCACGCTTGGTCCGAATCGGATGATACGCGGCCGTAGGAGGCGGGGGAGGGCCGCCGGGCGCCGGCTGCTGCGGCTTGAGACTCATCATGACCGTGCCACCAATGGCGGGAGGCGGCGCGCCACGGGGGAGTTCGCTGCTGAGCATCGTGCCCGGAAACGCCTCGCTTTCGGCACCTGCGAACTCCACCCGCAGCCGGGGGCCGCCCTTCCCTACCTCGATGATGTCATTCGTGCGGAGCACGCGCTCGGAGATGCGCTCTCCTCCTACGAACGTTCCATTCGTGCTGTTTTTGTCGCGCAGCAACCACGTTCCGCCATCGTCGATGATTTCGGCGTGCGTGGAGGAAACCAGCCGTTCCTGGTACGGGTCGAAGGTAACGTCGAGGTCCGGATTCCGGCCTATACGAATGGAATCACGGTCCGAAAACACCTGTGTCTCTCCCCTCCGCGAGTCGGAGAGGTGGTGAATTGTTATTTCCATCGAGGCTCCTTCTAGGGGGAAAGATTAATTGATTATATCGCCCCTTTCACGTATCCTTCCGCCTTCCCTCAACATTTCAGCGAGAAGGCAATGGCAAAGAGTATTCTCCGCGGTGATCCTGCTGTCGTGCATCGCCACGCAACCTTGGGTGGGTTCGCGCGGGACGAGCGGGGTCAAGCCGCCACCGAATACGTCCTGATCGTGGGATTGGTCGGCCTCGCCATTGCGCTCGCGTTCAACAAAATTCAAGAGTCACTAAAAGCCTTGCTGGCCCGAATCGTCAGCATGATGAACGGACCCGGAATCTGAATTGGAGGATGCCATGAACGCCCTACGCCACTCACTACGCACGTTTCTGAAAGACGACTCGGGTCAGGGTATGGTCGAGTACATCCTGATCATCGGCCTGGTCGTACTCTTCATCATCGTCGCGCTCGTCCTCTTCAAGGGCAGCGTCGTGAACTTCATCAACAAGGTGATCGGCTGGATCGACGGTCAGAGCACCCCTTGATTTCGACGCGTTCGCCGACGTGCCGATGTCCTCGCGCGACGTCAGGGAGAAATGCTATGCAGCGATCGAGGTTGCGCCCCCCGGGATTGCAACGAACACTCGCGGCGCAGCGGTTTTGGTCCGATGAGGGCGGTCAGGCCGCGACCGAATACGTCCTGGTCATCGGTCTGATCTCCATTCCGCTCTACGTGGCGTTCCAATACCTGTTCAAGAAGTTCCTTCATGACTTCATAGCAGCCGTGATTACGACGTTCACGCGCGGATAATCTCCGATGGTTCCTGAAATAATCGACGTACTCCTGTGTGCGACACTGGTCATCGCGCTGGTCATCGACCTGAAAACGCGGCGAATCCCGAATGCCTTGACGCTGCCGGCGATGTTGCTTGGAGTGCTTTTCGCCGCTTCGTGGAAAGAAGCAGCGATGCGCGCCGGGCTGGTCGTTCTCGTATTAGGGAGCGGTTATCTGTTCTTCGCGGTTGGCATCATTGGCGCCGGGGACGTCAAACTCGCTGCTGCCGTCGCCTCTCTCAAGGGGTGGGATTTTCTTGTGGCCACACTGATCGGCGCGGCGATCGTCGGCCTTTTCGTGGCGATCTTCGCGCTGGCAAAGCAAGGGGATCTTGTTCCGTTCGTGCGCCGGATCGGAAACGCCGTCGGCGACGTGGCCTTCCGCGGCATCGCACCGGCACCGATCCTCGGCGCGGAAAAGCAGACCATTCCCTATGCGGTGGTGCTGGCCGGAGGAGCCTTTCTCGCGCTCGTCGGAGAGTATCGCCACATCACGCCGTTGCAGCTCTTCCAGCCATGAGGAACGTCGGAGCCCGGCACGGCGAGCGCGGTCAGGCGGCAGTGGAGTTCACACTGATGACTGTGGCGCTCTTCTTCAGCACCTTCCTGGTGGTTCAGCTCACGTGGATCGCCATCCAGAAATGGCAATTCAATCATTTTGCGAGTTATGCCGCGCGCGTTTGGGCCGTGCACAAGGACCAGTCACCGGGCGATGCACTATGGCTGATACTGCCCGGCGGTGCCTACCACTGGGACTTATTGTCGAAGGACTACGTGAAGGTGATGTGGGCCTCGTCCGAAGAGTCGCGGACCGCGGAGGATGGCTCAGGAAGTATCTCCGGCATCACATACACGGGGGTGGCGCCGCTCTTCCCGATTTATCAGCCGGCCATCGGCGATACGTTCACACAGTCCTTCATTCCATCATGGGTTCACAGTCTCATTCCGTTCGACATGCCCTCCACAGGGCTGGTGGCCTTCGAGACGTTCATCCCGATGGAGAAAGAAACGGACGAGGAGCCGGGCTCGGACCGGGACAATGACTGCCGAGAAACACCTTGCAGGACGGGCAATGTCCGCTGAACGGCCAGTCCGCGCCAAACCGCACGAGCGGGGCCAGGTGCTGGTCGTCTTTCTGCTTATGTTCACGACCTGTATGCTGCTGGCCATCGTGGCCGTGTCGGTCGGCCAGATGCTTGTTCGGCGGCATCAGGCGCAAATGGTGGTCGACGCCGCCGCCTTCTCCGGAGCGGCCGCGCAAGCGAAAGGCCTCAACACCATCGCTCGCTTCAACGAGAAGAGCCTTCATCTCCTGCAGGCCATTCAGATGAACAAGTGGGTACCGTACGTCGACAGCGACTCGACAACCGGGGGACGTTTGCTCGGCTATGGTCTTTTTAACGACTGGGCTGGGGACGTCCTCAAGAACTATCAGCACATTTTCGACCTGTTTAACGACATCAGTAACGGCGTGAATCGCGTCTATTCGCGGGTATGGCCCGCTGCGCCTGGACCATGGCACGCCGCGCGGGAAACGACTTCGGCTAACTTTTCCAGCGACTCGCAGGCGATCTTCCGAGAGGAGGATCTCGTCGGCCAGGGCGTCGTGGTGGACAGCCTGAGCTGGTTTCGGATGAGCCACCTCGTCGCGCTTACGGATCCAGGATCGTACGACGTAAATGGTTACACATACGCTCCGAATCCCCGCAATATCGTCGTGCAGATCTGCGCGAGCGATCCCGAACCCTTTACGAAGGCCGCAGCGTGTGACTGGCTAGCCAATGTCTACGGTTTCACCGACATCTACTTCCCGGTCATGCGCGTGTTCTACCCTATTAATTACCGCTTGGCGATGTTCTACGACAATCCCGAGGGTGTCGACGTCCGCTTCTGTTATTGGTTGACCGTCAGCTCAGCTCCTGTACTGTTCGGGAAAACGTTCTTTTCCGACCTTCCGGACATCACCGTGGCTGCGGCCGCGAAACCCTATGGCGGCTACCTCGGGAACGAATTCGAAAGCTGGATGGGGATTGGTGTCTATGACACCCCGTCCGGAAAAGACATCAGCCCGACCTACAAAGCAAAGCTGGTCCCACTCACAGCGGAGGAGAAAATAGGATTGGCTGGAGCCGCGGTCGTCGGCGGCGCAGATCCACTGGAGGTGCGATGGTGGCCGACGAACGTACTTCATTGAGCGGCCGGCGGCAAAGCGCCCAACGGGGCCAGGCGGCCGTGGAGTTCGTCCTTTGTCTTTTTCTCCTGCTGGCGTTTGTGGCGGTGATGTTTCAGGCGCTGCACTTCGAGCTCGACGTTTTCAACCAATCAGCGCTTTTGCGGTATCGCGCCCTTCAGCGCGCGCGCGAGTCCCAGGACACGACCGAGGCGACTCTGGTCACCGACGTCGCCGTGCAAGGCAAGAATCTCGGCGATCTAACGTTCTTTAGCGTCCCTCTCCAGGAAGCCGACCTGAACCAGCACTATGGCCCCAAGCATCTTGTTATCCGGCATGGGACAAAATACTGGGATCCGATCCCCTTTCTCCATAGCACGTGGGTTTTTACGCCCATGCTGGCGGTCGATCACTATCAAGACACGTCCGGCTACGTTTCGCAGCCGTTCGAGTTCCTGGACGAATTGGCGAATCACATACCGCCCTGAGGCGGACTCCTCACACGTTGCACTCGTAGCACGGAGGATCTGTAGATGTCGAGAGGTGGAAGAATTGCCGTTGCTGTAGCGATTGGGCTGCTGGCCGCGCTGTTCGGCATGCTCTATCTGTCGAACCAGCGTGCGGAAATGCTGGGGACGAGCGACATCGTCCGCGTCTATGTCGCGACGAAGGATATCAAGCCCAACACCGCGCTCGATGAGTCGCTCATCACCGAGCGCAGCATTCCCAAGCGCTTTGCGCAGCCGCAGAGCATCTCCGCCGATACCATCGACAAGAGCAAAGTCACCGGAGTCGCGCTCGTGCCGATTCGCGAAGGAGAACAAATCCTGCGGACCAAGCTCGTCGAAGGCGCAGTCCCGCCTCTTTCCGCCGACCTGCAGGGCCGGATCGGGACGGTTGCGGTGAGCGTGGAGATGAAGGGTTTCCCCAACTCCGTCCATGGCCTGCTCAAACCCGGTGACCACGTGGACGTGCTGGCTTCGTTCAAGTTCGAGAAGACCAAGGACGAGGATTTCACGGAGGTGCGCCCGCTTTTCCAGAACATCAGCGTGCTGGCCGTAAACGAAGTCACCGGGTCGACGACGAAAGCGACCGGCGGACGTCCCGGCGCCGACGAGGGAGGCGAGCGTCTCGTGCGCACGGTCACCCTCGCCGCAACGCCTGCCCAGGCACAGCAGCTTGTCCTCACCCAGCAGTTGGGAAGCGTTTGGTTCCTCCTGCGCGCGCCGGACGATAAGGGGCCGCACCAATATGAAATCTGGAACAACGAGCGCTTACTGCAGTCGCCCTATAAGCTGTGGCGCGCCAGCAACCCCCAGGATGCGCTGATGCAGCAATTTATGAAACAACGGTGATGCGCCGCTTCCTCGTTTTTCTCGTCCTCATCGGCGCCCTTTCGGCGGACGCGGTGCCGCTGAGCAGGACCGTGGTGCTCGGCCGCGGCGAGCGAATGGTGTATCAGACCGCCGCGCCGATCACGATCGTGTCGCTGCAGCACTCCGGGAGTCCCGGCAGCAGGCCGATCGTGGCCTTCGCTCCACAACAATACGGACGGACGATCACCATCGCGGGCATGAACGAAGGCGAGGCGACGCTTCTCGTGGAAGACACAGCCGAGACGCTGGCCGAGGTTGTGCGGGTGATCGTTGTACCGAAATCGTTTCGCACGGTCTACGACCGCACGGTTGAGGAGTGGACCGCCTTCGGAGGTCACGGGGCAGACGTCCTCGCCGCGCCGCCGGTCATCGTCATCGGCGGCACCGTGTTCTCGCAGCGAATCGAAGACCTATGCGAGAGGCAGCAATCCGCACGCCCTTCGATCGTGTGCGCTGCCCGGTTGGCCGGTGTGTCGTCGGTCGTCGGCAACGATTGCGCGAAGGCGCGCGCGAATCTCGATCTCTACTCCACCGCTTCGACCGCCGAAACCGGGGGCGGGCGCTGGACGGCCGTCGTACGCATCGCCGACGTGCCGGTACTCACATTGTCCGGCGACAATTTCGCGCGGCTGTTGCGCCTCGCCGCGGGCAGCGTGCGCTCGCTGAACCGCGCCCTCGACGAATGGCGGCAGAATGCCAGCGCGGGACGGCAGTTCCCGGCGACATTCGGCACACGCCAGTCCGGCGACGAGTATGAGATCGATGCTCAGTGGACCTCGCGACAGGGTACGCGCGGCGAGCCGCTCGTACGCTTCCGGGCCAGCGACCTGCCGCTGGCTGCCAACTCCGGGGAGATGGCCCGCGCGCTCGCGTGGGAAGTCGCACTGCTGACCGACGTCTTCCGCCTCTACACATTGGCCCGCGCGCCCATGCGAACCCGCTCGGAGCGCGACACAGCGCTCGATCTGCTTTACAGGAATGCTTTGAAGCTCGGCGGCAGCCTCGCCGACCGGAACTGTACGTCCTCGCTGGCGCGAAGCTACGTTTCCCTTTGCTGGTCTACCGGGATCGAGCCATTCGAGACGCTCTCCACCAGAGTGCCGGAAGGATTCCGATGACAGCCAAGCGGGGGCTGGTGCTCAGCATCCTCTCTCGCAAGGGAGGAAGCGGAAGGTCGTTTCTGGCGGTGCATCTCGCGCTCGCGCTTCGTTCCGTAACCCGGCGGCCGGTGCTGCTGATCGATCTGAACCTTCCCTTTTCCGGCGACTGTCTCATGCAACTCGGTCTCGGCGCGACGAGCTCGATGGCCGATGCGGCGTCGAAGATCGATTTTCTCACGCCGGCCGTCCTGGAGGACCGGGTCACGAAGCATGCCTCGGGTGTCGCTGTACTGCCGGCCTGCACGCGGGTGGAGTTGTCCGAGCTGGTCACCCCGGACGTCGTCCGCAAGCATCTCGATATCGCGCGCGAGGCTTGGCCATACATCATCGTCGACCATGGTTCGCGCCTCAATCCCGAGGATCTGGTCGTCCTCGACCAAAACACCCTGTCGCTACTCGTCGTGGAGCCAAACGTGCTGGCCATCAACCAGACGCGCAAGCTGGTCGAGTTCCTGCGCGCCATTCAGTACCCCGGCGAGCGCATCCAATATGCCGCGAACAAGTGCACGGAAGACCCGCGTCTTACGCCTCAGTTGATCCAGGCCCACGTCGATAAGACGCTGCTCGGCATCATCCCCGAAGATCGCCTCGCCGTTCAGGAGAGCCTGCTCAACGGGCGGCCCCTGGGTCGCAATCAGGATGAGGGCATTACGCGCCCGATCCATCAGCTCGCCGAGACGCTCGTCTATTGGCTGGAGCGCATGGGTAGCGACCGATCGCATGGCATTTCGTCGAAGTTCCTCCGGCAGGAGCAGAAAAACGAAAAGGAAACTCCGGCCGGCGAAGGGACGGACATGGATTTCGTTGCCCTCAAGCTGGCCGTCCACCAACGGTTGGTGCGCGAAATGGCCACTCAGGATCTGGTTGTGACGAGCAAACTGCTGACCGGGGGTGAACTGCAGGAGTTGCAACTGCGCACCGAAGCGGTCGTCTCTCGCATTCTGGACGAGGAAGCCGGCGATCAGATCAGGGACATCGAGATGAAGCGGCGTCTTAGCCGGACGATCGTCAACGAGGCCATCGCTCTCGGTCCGCTGGAGTCATTTCTGGCCGACTCAACCGTAAGCGAGATCATGGTGAACGGCGCGGAAAAGATTTACGTCGAGCGCGAAGGCCGGCTGCACCTGGCGCCGGAGCGCTTCACGTCCGAGGATCAGTTGCGGCGGATCATCGAGCGGATCGTGGTGCAGGTGGGAAGGCGCATCGACGAACAATCTCCGCTCGTCGACGCGCGCCTTCTCGACGGCTCACGTGTGAACGCCGTCATTCCACCGATCGCGCTCGACGGCTCGAAGCTCACCATCCGGAAGTTCAACCGGCGGCGCCTGAATATCGACGATCTGATCAAGCTCGACAGCCTCACGTCGCAGATCTCACTTTTCCTTCAGGCTGCAATCCTGGCGCGCAAGAACATCCTCATCTCGGGCGGAACCGGTTCCGGGAAAACGACGCTGCTCAACATTCTCTCCTCCTACATCCCTGGCGACGAACGGATCGTCACGATCGAAGACGCGGCTGAGTTACAGTTGCCGCAGGAGCACGTCGTACGGCTGGAAACGCGTCCGATGAACATCGAGGGCCGCGGGGAAATCTCCATCCGCGATCTTGTACGGAACTCACTGCGCATGCGACCGGACCGCATCATCATCGGCGAATGCCGTGGTGGCGAGACACTGGACATGCTGCAAGCCATGAACACGGGCCATGACGGGTCACTGACGACCACACACGCAAATACGCCCCACGGCGCACTTGCCCGCCTCCAGACACTCTCGATGATGGCCGGTGTGGAGCTTCCCGCACGCGCCATTCGCGAGCAGGTCGCTTCGGCAATCCACCTGATCATCCAGCAGAGCCGCCTGCCGGACGGCAGCCGCAAGATCGTCTACGTAACGGAGGTAAGAGGGCTGAAAGACGACGATACGATCGAGTTGCAGGACATCTTCCGGTTCGAGCAGCGATCCGTCGACAGCGATGGCAAAGTGATCGGCTCCTTCCCGCCGACGGGCAAAGAGCCGATGTTCCTCGATGAACTCATCCGCAAGGGTATTGGCCTCAACCCCGAGATTTTCACGCGGCAAAGGATGTGACGATGATTTTGAGCCTGACGCTTCTGCTGTGGTTTTGCACCGGGTTGGTCGTAGCTCTTTTCTTTTTCGATCCTCTGCGCGGGTGGGCGCGCCGCTTCAACGATCGCTATGCGGCCGTGTACGCCCATCACTTCAGCCGCGGGCACGTCGCGCGCGTGCGACGCATCCTGATCGGCGCGGAAATCGGTTCCTTCGTGATTGGCACAGCACTCTTCCTCAACGTTATTTTCGGCCTGTGGGCAACGGCAGCGACGTTCTTCGCGATCATCTACCTGGCCCGCGTGCTCCACCATCGCGAAGCCGAGCTGTTCGACGACCAGATGATCGACATCGCTTACGCCATGACGAATTCGCTCAAGGCCGGCATGACCTTGCAACAGGCAATGCACCTCATGGCTACCGAGTTCCGCCCTCCAGCATCGGAGCAGTTCGCCATCGCCCTCCGCGAGGCGCAGATCGGCGCAAGTGTGGAGGACGCGTTGCGTCACATCGATGAACGCATGCCCAACCAGGACTTCCGCGTCGTGGTCACCGCGGTGGAGATCCTTCGCCAGACCGGCGGGAACATGGTGGAAACCTTTGAGCTGCTCGTGGACACGCTCAAGAACCGCAAGCGCGTGGAGGGAAAGATCAAGGCCCTGACAGCCCAGGGACGCATGAGCGCGATCATCCTCTGTTCCATGCCCTTTGTGATGGCTCTGATGCTCTACTTTATGAACCGTCCATACATTCAGCCGCTTTTCACAACGGTACTGGGCAACATCATTCTGACGATCGTGCTGCTGCTCGTCGCCACCGGGTGGCTGATCATCAAGAAAGTCATCACCATCGAGGTTTGAATGAGCACTCTCCTCCTGTTCCTCGTTTTCTTTCTGGTCGCCACGGCGACGGCGATGTTCGTCTTCAACGCCATGCCTGATTTCCAGCGAATTCATCTCAATCAGAAGTTCGTCGACGAACTCGGTGTCGGCCGCGAGGCTCCAAGGCTGATCAAGATTCTCCGCCTTCCGATCCTGGTGTTCACCGACCTGGCGGAGTCGCTGGCCCTCCCACGCACGCGCGTGCGCTACCGCCGCGACCTGGAGAGCCTGGGCCTGGAGCGGCTTGTTTCCGTCGATCAGTTAATCGCGCTCAAGCTCACGTTGGTGTTCGTCTTTGGCCTCTACGGTGTGATGCTGCTTTCCGTGCTTTCGCCATTCTTCTGTCTGCTCATCCTGGTTTTCGGCTGGATGTTCGTCGACATATGGCTCAAGGACCGGATCGGCGCGCGGAAGAAGCAGATCCGTGCCGGCCTGCCGTTCGTGCTGGACATGCTCACGCTCTCGGTCGAGGCCGGACTCGAGTTCACGGCGGGCGTGATGAAGATCGTCTCGAAGATGGAGCCGTCGGCGCTCCGGGAGGAGTTGACCATCTTTCTGCGCGAAATGCAGTTCGGACGCAGCCGCAAGGAAGCGCTGCGGGCGCTGGCGGACCGCGTTCAGATTCAGCAGCTTAATTCATTCGTCTCGTCGCTCATCCAGGCGGCTGACATGGGCTCGAGCATCGGAGGCGCGCTGCGCACACAGTCCGAGATCATGATGGCCGAGCGTTTCGTAATGGCCGAAAAGAAGGGTGCGGAAGCGTCGCAGAAAATGCTGCTGCCGATGGTGTTGTTCGTCATCCCGGCGGTCATGCTCGTAATCCTCGGACCTCTGCTGGTGAACTTCGTCTACCACAAAGGAGGGTTCTGAGATCCGACGCGACGTCCTTCCGCAGCTTCGCGAGGCGCATACATTCCTCGAGCGCTTTCGCGGCCTCATGCTCGAGCGGCAGAGAGAGCGCTGTTTCCTGCTGCTGCCGGATTGCCGCGTCATTCACACCTTCTTCATGCGCGTCCCTATCGACATCGTCTTTCTCGATCATGACCGGATGATCGTCGGCATTTACCGGAACGTACAGCCATGGCGCATGCTCTTCGGCCCGCATGAGGCCACGGCCACGCTGGAGTTGCCGGCAGGTGGGGCAGACGAGTACGGGGCCACGCTGGGAGAGCAGGTGGAATGATCACCCTGGTGCTGCACCGGCAGAATGAACGCTTCGTACGGACACTCGATGACGGCGTCTATCGTATCGGACGGGAGACGCCCGCGGATCTCGTAATCGCCGACCCGACGATCTCGGCAATGCACGCTGAGCTGATGGTGCAGGGTGAAATCTGCACGATTCGCGATCTCGGCAGTACGAACGGGACATGGCTTAACGGAGGGGTCGTCCGCAGCGCCTCGCCGGTCACGCCCGCCGACCAGCTTTTCTTCGGCAGCGTCGCCGCGAGCATCGAAAGATCCGGCCAGCCCCCCTTGCTTCTTCGAGACCCGGCGGCTTTACCTCTCGAAACGACGATGCCCGTGACTCGATCCCGGGCGCCGTTGACCTGGACCGCGCGTTCATGGATCGCCGCTGCCGAAGCACTGCTGTGCTGCTGTATGGTCATCGCTCTTGTCATGTTGATCAACGGTGCATCCGCGAGCTCGACGCGCCGGATCGACCGGTTCCGCGAGTTTGCGGCCCAATACGTTCACATCCTTTCCAACCCGACTGCACGCGTGCCACCACCGTCGCTCGACGCCTCGTTCAATCCTCCGATCCGCATATTCAAAGCCGACGGCCAGCTCGTCTATCCGGAATCTGCTGGACCTGCCGCGCACACCCTGATGATTAATCCCTCAACAAAAGAGATCTACGAGGGTACCTCCCACGATCTCTTCCCTCTCCCGATGCCTTCGGGCGCGGACGGCTCGCAGGTCTACAGCTATCCTGTGCGGCACGGCGGTGATCTGCTCGGGTTCGTCACCGCCGCCTATTCGGAAGACAACGACTCGAATCTCGGGTTGGCACTTTTGTCTCTGCTCATCGCGGCGTCTCTCTCCGCGATCATTCTCTATCTCACCATGCGACCGGTCCACAAGTTGGTTGCTTCGGAGCTGGCACGCGTACGGGAGCGAATCTCCGCTGTAGCGAACGGGGTGATCGAAGCTCTGCCGCGCAGCACGATTCTCCCTGAGCTCAACCCTCTCAACGCTGCGATCGAAGACAGCCTGCGTCAGAGGTTGAATCGGCCATCCGATGCGGCCGGAGGGCGGCTCACGACCCGTGACTTCTCTGCGGAGCTGTCCGGCCTCGTGGGGCGTGCAGCCATCGCCTACTGCTTCGTTGACGCCGACTACAACCTCCTGCAGGTGAGCGCCGAGCTGCACGCGTACCGCGAGTTCGCAGGCGCAGGACCAGGCAGGACTCTCTTTGCTCCCACTCTTTCAACCGTGCAGGCCAAGAACCTCGTACAGCTCATCAACGCGGAAGCACCCCTGCGATCGACCGAGCTGGAGTTGACCCGCGGGCAGAAGCGCTGCCAGGTAGCCGTCTATGCCCGGCGTTTTCAACAGGGAGGGAAGGTCATTCACGGCGTGCTGTTTTGCCCGCCGCGCGAATGAGGCTCACTGCCTCCAACCCTGGGGCCGCGGCCATCGATTGTGGGATCGCGCGCCGTCTCGCCAACGATGGGCTCAGGCCACCTTGAACCACCGCCACAATTCAGGAAGCGTGGGTCGCTTGCCGTACGAGAGTATGCCGACGCGGAAGATCTTCGCCGTGCCATAGAACAAAACCAGGATGGTGACTATGGAAATCATTATGGAGAGGATGACGTGCCATATCGGTGGCTCGGACACCAGCGTCCGGACGAACATCGTGATGGGGCCATAGATAGGCGCGAGCGAGAGGATTACGGAGAGCGTCGAGTCGGGATTGGTGATGATTGCGAACATGACGAACCACGGCAACATCATGATCATCTGGATCGGTGCAACGAGCTGCTGCGCTTCCTTATCCGTGTTACAGGCAGCGCCCGCGATCGCGTAAATGCAGACGAAGGAGAGATAGCCGAGGATGAAGAACAGGGGGAAGTAGACGAAGACCATCGGCTGGAGGAAATGGCTCACGTCGAAGCCGGCATCCATGGCCACCGCACTGCCGAAGGCACCGACGGCGGCGATGATGAGTAGCCAGACTCCGACTTGAGTAAGGCCGACTGCCGCGACGCCGATGATCTTGCCCGTAAGGAGTTGACGTGGCGACATGGAGGACACGAGCACTTCGACGATGCGCTCACTTTTTTCCTGGACGATTCCCCGCATTGTTTCAAGGCCATAGATGAATGAGGGGATGATCAGGAGGCCGGCGAAAATGAAACCCATGATGAAGTTCGCCTCACTCCCTTTCTTTCGTTCGCCGCTTCTTGAGAGTTGCACGCCCTCGACTGGTACCGCGCGCGTGAGAGTGTCAACGACGCCAGGGCTGATCCCGCGGGCGGCGAGCCGTTGGCGCTGAATGGCGCGATTGGCAATGCTTCCCAGGCGTTCTTGCGAGATAACATCGGTGGAGGAGCGGCTGAAGAACGTCAATTTCGCATCACTGCCCTCGAATGCGTTTGCCGGAATGATGAGGGCGGCGTCGATACGCTTGGCGGAACGTTTGTCGGCGCTGTTCAGCCGGTCAAGGTACGGCTTGGCCACGGCGCTGAGATCGCGTTGTCCATGCGCGTCGACGTATTCGACGTCGATCGACTGCGGCAATTCGCCCTGGCTTTGATCAGAGAGCGCTTTCCTGGGATCCGGTGCCACAGGCTCGACGCGTCGTGAAAACGATCCACCGAGGGCGCCTGTACCGTCGATCACGACGACCTTCTTGTCGCCAAGGCCGCGCCCGATCAGAAAGCGCGGCAGGACGAACAACGCCGCCATGAGCACGGGGAAAAAGATCGTCATGAAGATGAACATCTTTTTCCGCACGGCCTGCAGGTACTCGCGCTTGATGACTGCGAACATCTTGTTCATCGATTGGCCTCCATGGTCATGGTCTCGGCGCCGACCTGCTCGATGAAGATTTCTTCGAGCGACGGCGCGGCCAGCTCGAACCTGCGGATGCGCAGCCGCCCGATGGTCGCCTCGAGAATGCGCTGCGGATCGGCACCGTCGGCAAGGCTGATCTCCGCCCCGTTCGGCACGATCGTGGCCCGCTTGACCTCCGGAAGGTGCTCGAGAAATCCGCCATCGCCTTCGTAGTCGATGTGCAGCGTGTTCTTGCCGAAGGAGTCGCGGACGGCATCGAGCGCGCCGGAGAGGACGACCTTCCCCTTGTGCACCAGGATGATCTCGTCCGCCATCCTTTCCGCCTCCGCCATCATGTGCGTGGAGAGGAGGATGGTCCGTCCTTCATCCTTCAACTCGCGAAGGAGGTTGCGAACGAGCAGCATGTTGACGGGATCGAGTCCCGACTGCGGCTCATCGAGGATGATGAGATCGGGATCGTGCAGCAAGGTTCCGATGAGCTGGACCTTTTGCTGGTTGCCCTTCGACAACTCCTCGACCTTGGCGTCACGCTTGTCCCAAAGCTCGAAGCGTTTGAGCCAGCGCTCTGCATCGGCGGCGACGGAGCTGCCGCGCTTGCCTTTGATCTCGGCAAGAAACAGCAGATGCTCCTTCACCTTCATCTGCCGGTAGAGCCCGCGCTCTTCCGGCAGATAGCCGATGCGGTCGCGCGCATCACGATCACTGCCGAGCCACTCGATCGTCCCGGCATCGGGAAAGAAGACCCCGGTAATCATCCGGATAGTCGTGGTCTTTCCCGCGCCGTTCCGGCCGAGCAACCCCGTAATCGTGCCGCGCTGGACGGTGAACGAGACTCCGTCCACCGCCCGCACGGCCCCAAACGTCTTCACCACATCCCGAACCGACAACACGACCGACATGCGCAAGCTCCCCGATTAGCCGGCGTATTGTAGCGGGAGGGGGTCAGGGTTTAGGAAAGGTGGGTTCGTCGAGCGGAAGCAGAATCTTGCGGATCTGCTTGACGATCTGCTGGATTCTTCCAAATATGCTGTCCGGCGATGATGTTCGATTTGTGGCGGCTGAGGCCGCACCAGTTGACAGAACAATGAGAAGAACAGCAGTTGCGACCTTGATTTTCGAACGCGCAGCCATACACCCTCCATCGAGTTAAAAACTCGGGTTTATTGGAGGGCGCCCTCCTACAGGAGTGTCTGGCGCCGAGATTTCCCTACCCACAACCGACGCTTTTGGTTGTCTTCAGGAAAAGTCGTAAGCCGGCGGTGTCGCCTGAGTGCGCTTCGTTTCCACGAGAAAGGCCATTCTCAGACCGGAAACCAGAGTCGGCGTTGCTTCCCCTGCGAGAGCTGCTTCGCGGAGATGGGTCACGGCGGTCATAGCCGCCGCTGACGCGGTGAGGTGCGACTTTTCGAAGTAGACAATTGCCTCACGGCAGGCGTCGGCGATTCCGGAGGTCTTGCCTGTGGCGAGGAGCGTGTCCGCGACATCAAGCGCCACGAGTGCCACTTCGTTAGCCATGCCGAGTTCTGCGAACTCGACCCGCAATTCAGCAAACATCGAGAGTGCTAGCTGGTACTGCTGCTGCGCAAGAAGGATTCTGGCGAGCGTCCAACGGGCCTTCGCTCGGAACGACATCATGCCGGCCGCTTCGAAGGCCATGATCGACTGCGTGAAACAATGAATAGCTGCATCGACTTCGCCCAATTCGCGGTGACAGATCGCCGCGTTCTGAAGCGCAGAGGCGCGCCACCGAGGCGCGACGGTTGGCTGAGCGGCGATCTCAAGATGAATTCTTATCGCTTGAGAGAACCGTCCCGCGCTGTAGAGAATGATGCCTTCGGCGAGGCGAGCGGCGTAGTACCGTTCTCGGTCGCCGAAGTGTCGGAACACGCCGGTTGCAGCCGCAATAACTGGCAGTGCATCATCTGGACGCTCAAGCGCGCGGTAGAGCATTGCCCGCACTACGTCGACTCGGCCGATCTCGTGATCAGCAATCAGGATGCGCTTGAATTCCGCCTCGGCATTCGCCAGTGCGGCCAGTGCGTCCACATAAGCGCCGATATACATCAGCGCGTATCCGCGTTCGTACCAGGAGTTGCCGCGCAGGCGGAAGATTTCGTCGGTTCCTAAGGCACCGCCGAGGTGTCCGGAGATGTCTACGGCGATTCGCGTGATCTCAACCGCGTCCGCGGGCATCAGATCGATCGCCCGATCCGTCGCCGCGATCAACTTCCTGACCACCCCTGCCGTCCGCCACTCCGGATGTTCGGCGAGGCGGCCCGCCCACGTTTCGCGCGATCCGGCCAGAAGTTGTTTCACGTACACCTCGGCGGCGGCGTCTTCGTCGGACATCGTTCGCTGCACGTTGCGGAGGAAGGCCAGCGTCTCGGGCCGGGGGGCGCTGGAAAACGACTCCCGGTTCCAGACGTCGGGTTGTTTCAGCAGGCTGGCCGTGTCGCGAATCGAGTTGAGCGTCTGCTTGCAGAGCGGACAGCCGGCCAGATGCCGGTCGCGCGCCGCGGAATCGATCGGCTCCGCGAGGAAACCGGCGAGCACTTCTTCGTCGTAATGCTGTTCGATCATCATCGCTTCACCGCCGTGATGCTGAGGTAGATCTCCCGAACCCGTTTCAGACAGTTGTGGATCAGCTTCTCCGCGTAGCGCGACGTCGTGTCGAGCGTCACCGCGACATCGTTCGCGGAGCGGCCCTCGTAGTAGTGGAGGTAGAGCGTTTCGCGGCAGCGCGGCTGGAGGTAGCTGATCGCCTGCTGCATGGTGATGATCATCGCCAACTTCTCGGCGATGCCGTTCGACGATGGATCGGTGTGCTCCTCGAAATCGTCGGGCAACGGTTCGGTTCGCCCCTGACCACGCCAGTAGTGGCGGCTGGCGTTGCACATCGCCGCCACCAGCCACGCGCGCGTGTTCTCGACCTTCGTGGTCGTGGTCATGAACGAAAGGAAGACTTCCTGGATCAGACTCTCCGCGTCCTGTTCGGGGATGTGGAACTTGCGGCAGCCGACGTGGAGCAGCAGCGGGCGGTGACGAACATACAGTTCACCGATCTCCTCCGGCTGCGGGTCAGGAGCAGGCGCGGGCGGCGGCAGAACCGGTTCCGCCTCTGCGGCGGGCATGGTCAGGGGGGTGCTTTTGAGCGTTTCCAGCACGTTCGGATCGAGCACGACCGCTATCCTCTTCCTCTCTCTCGGAAGCTGCGAGTCGATAATTATGGACGAGATGCGGGGACCATACCACGAAATCGAAAACGTACAAACTTCCTTTGAGACGTCAAATACTCAAAGGCAGACTTCGTTTGGAATCCGAACATCATAGTCGATTAGTAGCGGAAAGGTGTCGGTGATTTTTGACGGACACTGCCCGCGGTTTCCCGCGAAGCGCCGTCGTACTGATGCTATCCTCCGCCGTCGCAAACGCCGCCCGCAAAAGGTAAGTCGATGAATTCAGAACAGATCGCCCGTAGCGTCGACGAGATTTGGGACGCTTCGATCGTTCCCACCCTCCAGCGCTACATCCGAATCCCCAACCAATCTCCTCTCTTCGATCCCGACTGGAAGCAGAACGGCCACATGCACGAAGCCGTCGCGCTCGCGAAGTCGTGGGTGGAAGAGCAGCAGATCGAAGGCCTGCGCATTGAAACGCACGAGCTGAAGGGCCGCACGCCGCTCATCTTCATCGAAGTCGACGGCGACGATTCGTCGACGGTGCTGATGTACGGCCACCTCGACAAACAGCCTGCCATGGTCGGATGGGAAGCCGGCCTCGGCCCGTGGACTCCGGTCCTGCGCGACGGCAAACTCTTTGGACGCGGCGGCGCCGATGACGGCTACGCCATTTTCGCGGCCATCTCCGCGATTCGCGCCGTGAAGGCACAGAACGCGCCGCACTCACGCATCGTCGTGATCATCGAATGCTGCGAAGAGAGCGGATCGCTCGATCTCCCCGCGTACATCGAGCTGCTGTCGGACAGGATCGGCACGCCGCGCCTCGTCATCTGCCTCGACAGCGGCTGCGGCAACTACGAGCAGTTGTGGATGACGACATCGCTCCGCGGATCGATCGTCGGCAATTTGACGGTTGAGGTTCTCAGCGAAGGCGTGCACTCCGGTGATGCCAGCGGCATCGTGCCGTCGAGCTTTCGCATCATTCGCATCCTGCTCGACCGGCTCGAAGACGCGCGGACGGGCCTCATCCTCCCCGAGTGGCTGCACGCGGACGTTCCGCCGGATCGCATGGCTGAGGTCCGCGAAACCGCGCGCATTCTGGGCGACGAGATCTACAACAAGTTCCCCTTCCTGCCGGGCATGACGCCGATGGCTACCGATCCCGTGGAGCTCCTGCTGAACCGCACCTGGCGGCCGATGCTGTCGTACACCGGGCAGGCTGGACTTCCTGACCTCGTCCAGGGCGGCAATGTGTTGCGTCCGAAGACGTCGATCAAGCTTTCGCTCCGCGTTCCGCCGACGCTCGACGCTACGAACCTCGACGGCAGGTTGAAGAGCTTGCTCGAAAGCGATCCGCCCTACGGCGCGCGGGTGACGTTCGAGCCGGAGAAAGGCGCGGGCGGATGGGAAGTACCGAAAGTGCAGCCGTGGCTGGAGAAATCGATCGACTCCGCGTCGCAGAATTTCTTCGGCAAGCCGGCTACGACGTGGGGCGAAGGCGGCTCGATTCCGTTCATGGGCATGCTCGGCCAGCGCTTCCCGAATGCGCAGTTCCTGATCACCGGCGTTCTCGGACCACACAGCAATGCGCACGGTCCAAACGAGTTCCTCGACATCCGGACGGGCAAAAACGTGACCGCCTGCGTCGCGCAGGTGCTTGCGGACGAGCGCACGAACGCGTAGCCGTTCAGGCGTGCCCGCCGGCGTACTTTTTCTCTCCCGCCTCGATGCGGATCGGCAGCCTGTTCCGCGCAGGCGGCAACGGGCACGTCGCATACGGCGTGAAGGCACACGGCGGGTTATAGGACTTGTTGAAATCGACGATCGTCTTGCCGTTCGCGTCGGGCGGATGCGCGTACATGTAGCGCGCGGCTCCGTAAGTCTCTTTTCCGCTCGTCGCGTCCTTGAAGATGATGAAGTAGTCGGTCTCGCCCTGCTCGAGAATCGGATCGATGCGGAACTCGCGGCCTTGAAGCGTGAAGACGAGTGCGCCCGGCGAGATCTCGTTGCTGGTCATGCCGAGGACGTTCGTGATCGGGATCTTCTTCGGAGGGTTGTACGGCTCGAAGCGTGCTTCCACGCGCGCATTCGGATCGACCGGAAAGTAGTCGAGCCCTTTGAAATGCGTGCGGGCATCCGCTTCGGTATCGCGAACGCGGATTCCGAATCGCGGACCGTGGGTAACCTCTTCGCGGCGGATGGCGACGAACGACAATGTGCCCGTCCGAACGACCGTCGGCTTCGATTCCGTATCGTCATGCAGCACAACGGGCGCGGTGACCGGCTTCCCCTCGATCGTCAGCGACGGATTTGGCTGCAGCGTCACCTTCCCGTTCTGCAGAACGAACTTCGTCGGCACCGGCGGCTTCGTGGGAAGCGACACATCGTTGCTGCCGTCGCTGAGCCAGTACAACCCGGCCAGCGTCAGCCATGAATCCGGCGCTTTCAGCCGCTCCGCGCGATGCGCGCGCCAGGCATCCTCGTCCTTCTGAATCGATGAGCCGTCGATCGTTCCGGCGGGCGGCTCGTAGCGGCAGGCGGCGGCGAGGAGGAGCAGGACGGCGAAAGCGGATTTCATCGGTCGGATAGGATACTCAAACCGTGGTTTCGAATTGTCGCAGAGCCGTGTCTTATCGGGGTGAGCAATGTGGCGCCCTTTCCGGCGATGCGGCCGGAGCATGATGCGGTGATACCCTCCTGGAACGAGGAACACCGCCTGCTCGCCGCGATCCGTGGCGGCGACCGCAGCGCTGCCGAAGAGTTGGTCGACCGCACGTACTCATCGGTTTTCGCATCGATGTACCGGCTGTGCGGCGATCGCGAACTGGCGTCTGACCTGACGCAGGACACCTATCGCAAAGCGTGGGAAGCGCTGCCGGGATTCAACGGCCAGTCGCAATTCTTCACCTGGCTCTATCGCATCGGCTACACGACGTTTCTGAATCACATCCGCCGTCCGCGGCTGATGAAATCGCTCGACGACGAAAACATGCCGGAGACGCCGGACAAGTCGCCTGGCGCGGACGAGCTGCTCGGCAATGCCGAGGAAGCCGAACATTTGAGGGAGGCGGTGCTGCGGCTGCCCGAAGACCTCCGTTTCACCGTCACCGCGCATTTCTGGGGCGGCCTCGCGGTGAAGGAGATTGCCGCAATCGAAGAGATCACAACCGTGGCCATCCGCAAGCGGCTGCACAAGGCGTTTTCCCTGCTGGAACAAGCCCTCGGCGGGAACGTTGAGGAAGAAAGACAATGACACGCAACCGCAAAGCTGATCTGCAGCGGAAGCTGACCATGGCGCCGGTGGCGAAACCACCCGCCGGTCTGGCCGACCGCATCAAGAGCGATATCCCGCAGCAGTTCGCATTTCAGGCCGAAACCGAGCGCACGCAGTTGCGCAAGTCGGCGATGTTCAACCTGCGCATCGCGGCGTCGATCATCCTGCTCGCGTCGTCGCTGTACCTCGCGCTGCACCTCCTTTCGCGAAGCGGACCGAACGTCGACATGCGCTCCATGACGTCAATGAAGGA